>Ga0114934_10000062_pt1 | contig 54631 bp, 53 predicted proteins | sample 4SBtaG_2_FD_99695 | JGI IMG/M metagenome (GOLD analysis project Ga0114934, IMG submission 99695) | Deep subsurface microbial communities from Kolumbo volcano to uncover new lineages of life (NeLLi) - 4SBTROV10_white metaG | ecosystem: Environmental > Aquatic > Marine > Volcanic ...
AATAGGGTAGAAACTATCCAGTGAGCCTTTCGTTATAATTAATTGATATAATCAACTTATGATTTATTGATTTTTTATTCAGTTAGGAAAGAAATCCACCTCCTTCAGGGGGTGGTAGTTTAATTAATAATGAGAAAACAAAAATAATAGCAAATCAAGGACATAGTATAAATATTGATTTAAATCTAAAAACAATAATACCAAAAGATAAATTGTATCATGGAACTTCAAGTAAATTTATTACTGATATTTTAAGAGATGGTTTAAAGTCAATGAATAGACAATATGTACATTTATCAGATAAAATATCAACTGCAAAACAAGTTGGTGAAAGACATGGTGGTAATCTTATTGTTTTAGAAATAAATGTTGAAAAAATGATAAAAGATAATATTAAATTTTTTATTTCAGATAATGGTGTTTTTTTAGTTGATAAAGTTAATCCAAAATATTTACAAATAATTAATTTATAAAAAATTAGAATAATTTTTCAAATTTTGATTGTTGTTTTAATATAAATTCAATTATATCTCTAACTCCACCATTTCCACCAGATTCAAATGATACATATATATTGTCAACCATTTTTACTTCTGGTCTAGCATTTTTTACTGTAGCAGGAAAACCAGCTTTTTTTAATAATGGTATGTCAATAAGATCATCACCAATATAACATATTTCTTCAGCATTGAGTGATAATTTATTATTTAATTCATGATAAACTTCATCTTTTTTATTTTTATCATTTTCATAAACATATTCAATATTCATTTCCCTTCCTAAATCTATTATTAATTCAGAAATCTTATCACAAATAATTACTGTATAAAAACCAAGTTCATGTAATTTTGAAATTATCCAATTATCTTGAGTATTAAAAGTTCTTATTTCTTTACCATTATTATCTTTTTGAATTGTTCCATCTGTTAAAACTCCATCAATATCAAAAATAAAACATTTAATTTTCTTTATATTTGCAGTATTTAATTTAAATACTTTATTGTATTGAAAATCATTAATACTTTCAGGAAAATCTTCATTTTCATCAATATGAGTATATTTCATATAATAATCCTTTATTTTTTAATATAAATATAAGATTAACTACTTATTTTAAATAAGTCAATTAAATTATTGATTTATTCTAATTAATAATGTAATTATTATAAATAAAGGAATTTTAAATTGTTACAAAAAGAAAATGAAAAACTAAAAATTGAAAACAATAAATTAAAAATTGAAAATAATTTACTTTATCAAAAAATAGATTTTTATAAATATGATGAACTTACTGGTCTTGAAACAAGAGCAGATTTTAAATTGAAAATTAATAAAAAAATTGAAAATCATAGTCCATTTTTTTATCTTTAGTGGATATAAATGATTTACATACAATAAATAAAGATAAAGGTTATAGAGAAGGAGATAAAGTTATTAAATTAGTTTCAAATCAATTAAAATTGATATTTAAAAAATATCAAAAATATTAATATATATAGAATTGGTGGTGATGAATTTATTATAATATCAGAAATTAATATTTCAAAAATACTTAATAAAATAGAATTAGTTTCTTTCTCAATTTCTCATAATGAAGGAAATAAAAAATTTGAAGAAATGTTTGATTCTCTAGATTATTGTCTTATTCAAATAAAAAATGGTCATTTTAAAGATAGAAGAAAAAAGAAAATTTTGTTAATAGACAAGATATATAGTTTTCTTTTTCCTATTTTTTATAAAGATAGAAGAGAAAAATGTAATGCAGATAATATTAAAAAGAAAATAAGATTTAATAATTTATTTAAAAATAAATATTTTTGACAACAAACTTTATGATAAATTGGTAATAAAATCTATCCCTTTTTGAGTAATTATTCTACCAGTATTTTCCCTAATAACAAAACCTAAATTAATTAAATATGGTTCTATATTATTTTCAATATTAATAATACTTTCCATTAATGATTTAGAAATATTATTTATACCTATTTTTTTTGAATTTATTAATATTTTTAAATATTTAATATCAATTGATTTTAAACCATATTCAAAATAACCAAGTTTTTTTAATCCAATATTAGTAGAATTTATAGATATTTTTGTTTCATTATAAAATATTGAATAATCTATAATTCTTTTACTAATTTGCAATGCAATTCTTGGAGTCCCTCTACTATAAGATGCAATTTTTTTAGAAGCAGCTTTTGAAATATTCAAACCTTCACTTTTAATATAATTCTCAATAACTTGAATTAATTCATTTTCATTATATCTTTGAAGTTGAAAATCAATTCCAAATCTATCTTTTAAAGGTTTAGAAATCATACCATCCAAAGTTGTTGCTCCAATAAGAGTAAAAGGAGGAAGTTCAATTGTCATAGCTTCTTTTTGAAAACCTTGACCAAAAACAATATCTATTTTATTATCTTCCATAGCTGTATAAAGAATTTCTTCAATATTCATTGGTAATCTATGAATTTCATCAATAAACAATACATCATTTTCTTCTAATTTAGATATAACAGAAATTATTTCAATAGTATTTTGAATCATAGGTGCATTTAATGTAAAAATATTTGAATTTAACTCATTTGCAACAATATGAGCTAATGTTGTTTTTCCTAAACCTGGTGGTCCAAAAAACAGAATATGATCTAAAGATTTTTTTCTTTTTTTTGAACTAGATATAAATATTTTAAGATTTTCTTTTATCTGTTCTTGACCTATAAAATTATCCCACTTTTTTGGTCTCTCTATTTTCAAAAAAATCCTTTATTTTATATTATAAATATGCTTCAATTGTATTTTTTAATAAATTTAAATCATTTACACCTATTTGAGAATCTACTACTTCTCCATTTTTTATTATTAAAATAGTAGGTATTGCACCTATAGAATATTTTAAAGAAATATCAGAATTTTCTTCTACATCAATTTTAAAGATTTTTACTTTTTCATTTAATTCTTCAGCTAAATCTTCAATTACAGTAGACATTATTTCACATGGTTTACACCATGATGCATGAAAATACAATATATTTGTACCCTCTTCTATTGATTTTTCATTATCTTTATTGATTTCTTGTAAATTATTCATTATTCAATTCCTGATACTGATTTGATTAATTCTTTCATTTTTTGATTTTTAATCATTTTTATAATACTCTGTTTTACTTCTTTTAATGAAGAAATTGATGGTTTTTTATAGTCTTCAAGTAATATAATATGATATCCAAATTTAGTTTTAACAGGTTCTTTTGATATAGTCCCTTTTTTCATATTAACTAATGCTTTTGAAAATTGAGGAACCATTGCATTTGATTTAAACCAACCAAGTTCTCCTCCATTTTTACCACTTGGACCAATTGAATATTCTTTAGCATTTTTTATAAAATCTTGAGTTATATTTTTTGATTTATTTAAATTATTTATAATTTTTTCTGCTTCTTTTTTTGTAGAAACTAAAATATGTCTGGCTTTATATTCAGCTTCTTTTTTAAAAGAATGTTTATTTTTTACATAAATTGTTTCTATTTCAGTATCTGTAGGTTTTATATTTTTACTATATTTATCTAAAAACATATTAATATATAAATCTTTATTTGTAATTTCTTTTAAAAAAATAAATTTTGGATCATTTTCTTTGATTAAATCCATAGATTTTGCTTTTTTATACAAAGATTCTCTTATTGAAATTTCATTTTTAACTTTTCCTATTTGTTTTGGTGTAATATCTTTAATAGATTTATTGTATTTATATTTTACATACTTCTCAATATAAGAATTATCATTTAATTTTGAATTATTATTATCTATATCTTCTGCATATATAGAAGTTATACATAATAAACTTAGAGCTGTTGATAAAAGTACTTTTTTAAACATTTTTTATCTTTCCTTTTTTTGAATTTTTTTATTATATCATAAAATTCTTAATTAAAAAATTTTTTTTATATTAAATTTATTTTTTTCTTTGCTAATAACTCATTTATAGCTTGAGTACCTAAAATTGATGTTACCATAGATGACAATATTCCAATACCCATAGTTATAGCAAATCCTTTTACTGGACCAGTTCCATAAAAATATAAAAATATAATAACTAATAAAGTTGTTATATTCGCATCCAAAATTGAGGATAATGCATTATTATATGCATTTTTAATTAATTCTGATTGATTTTTATAGATATTTTTTAATTCTTTAATTCTTTCATTAATAATAATATTTGAATCAATTGACATACCAATTGTTAATATTATTCCAGCCATACCAGGTAAAGTTAGTGTTGCTTGAAATAAAGACATTATACCAATTATAATAATTAAATTTGAAATTAATGCTATATTTGAAACTATACCTAATATTTTATAATAAATTGTCATAAATATTAAAATAATAACAAAAGAAACTATTAAAGTTATTAAAGATTTTTTAATACTATCAGCACCAAGTGAAGCACCAACATTTCTTTTTTCAAGAATTTTAACTTCTGTTGGAAATGCACCACTTCTTAAAATTTTTGATAATTTTTGTGCTTCTTTTATATCAAAATTTCCTGTTATTTGAACATTTCCACCACCAATTCTACCTTGAACAATAGGAGCTGATATAATTTTATTATTTAAAACTATTGCAATTCTTTTTCCAATATTTTTAGAAGTCCAATTAGAAAATATTTGAGCACCTTCATTATTTAATAAAAAATTAATAGTAGGTTTTCCACTTTTATTAAAACCAACACTTGAATCAATTATCATATCACCACTAATTAATGGAATTTTATCTAAAACTAATTTATAGTTATTATTTTCTTTAAATTTTAAAACAATTTTGTTAAATACATCTAATTCTAATTTTGTATATTTATTATCATCAACAATCATTAAATCTAATTTTGCTTTCTTTAAAAGAAAGTTCTCAATTTCTTTTTGTTTTTTTATTGTATCAACACCTGGAATTTCCACAATTATTCTATTTTTTCCAAATTTTGTAACAGATGGTTCTGACAATCCAAATATATTCAATCTATCTCTTATTTTTTTTAATACTATATTTACTGTTTCTTTTTTTATTTTTTCAATTCTTTTTTTAGAATATGAAATTATTAATTTATCTCCATTTATAAAAATTTCATTTTCATTAAAATTAAGTTCTTTTAAAAAATTATTAATTTTAGATAAATCATTTTTATTTTTTGATAATATTATTATCTTTTTATTTTTATTTAATCTAATATCTTTTAAAATAATATTATTTGTTCTTACAAAATTATTAATTGAAATAAGTAAATTATTTATTCTTCTTTTAACTGCAATACTTTCATTTACTTCTAATGTTAAATACATACCACCTTTTAAATCAAGTCCAAGATTAATTTTTTTTCCTGAATCTAAATTAAATAATGTAGGTGATGCAGTATATATTCCAAAAAATAAAGTCATTAAAAATATTATTATTTTAAACATTAAAAATCTTTATATTTCTATATTTAATTCTTTTGCAATTTCTTTTAACTTTCTTAAATATTCATCTTTATTAACACCAGTTTCACCTTCTTCTCTTAATTTTTCTTCTTTTAACTGAATTTTAACAATATCCTCTATTGCTTTTATTATAGTTTTATCAAAAATACCAGTTGCATCTTTTTTTATTTCTTTAATATTTTCCTTATTTTCTTCAATTAAATCCAATGCACTGGTAATTCTAATAATATTATCTTTAGTAATTAATTCATTTTTCATATCTTTTATATATTCTTCTTGATTACTTAAAGCCTCTTCTAATTTATTTTTATCAGTTCTACCTGTATATAATTCTATCGCTGATTTAAAACTTGAACTTTGAATTTTTGAAATATCTGGTTCATTTGATTTTTTTAAATATCCTAATGCTAATGCATAATCTTCTTTTACAGCCAACTCTTTTTCTTTTAAATTTTCTTTAATATCAATTTGAGATTTTAACTCAACATATAAACTTTCATATAATTCTTTTAATTCCATTTTTTTTATCCTCTTTGTAATTTTTAATTATAATATTTTTAAAAGACTCAATTGTATCATAATTTATTATTGGTTCTCCTGAACTTTTATTTAGTGGAGAACAAATTGTTCCATCTACTTTGATTTTTAAATCATTATTTACTGCTTTAAAACTAGTTCTATATAAATAATTTTTGTTTGAATTTTTACAACCAGTAATATTATAACCAGTTATTTCTATTTTATCAAAACCTTTATTTTTTTATATTCTATAAGTCTCATATTTATTAATAATAAATAGCATTTCCAAAAAAACAAATAAAAGATAAAATTATAATAGAAATTGAAAAAACAAAAATACTAACAAAATTATTAATTTTATTAATTAAAAATAATTTTTGATTAAAAAGTTCTTCAATCATATGTAGTTTTTCTTCTAATTTGATATCAGTTCTTTTTATTATATTATTAATTTTTCTATTATACATCATTTTGTTTTTTTCTTCTTTTTTCTTTTTCAATACATTTTAATAAAATTTCTATAATACTTTGTTCAATTAAATTATTTTTATTATTAATAACCTCTTCTTTTTCAGAACCTGAAATAATAAATAAACCATAAGCAAAATTTATTTTTTCTTTTTCTGATAAAAAACCATTTGTATTATGTTTTAAATATGGAGTTACTGTTAGATTCCAAGATGGCAATAATTTCTTCTTTACAAATTTTATAGGTGTTTTCTTTGAAACCTTAGATAAAACAGCTAATTCATTTTGTGCAAATTTTGTCATTTTAAAATATTTCAAAATAAGATTTGTTAATTTTTCTTTATGATTAAGATATTCTTTTTCATCATCTGACATAATTTTATCATTAGATAAAGGATTACTTTCTAATTCCATAAATAACCTTTTTATTTAAATTTAAATAAAAATTATAACAAATTTTATTTATATATACAATTAAAAACAAGTAAAATTATTATTTTTCAATAATATTATCAATAACTTCAAATAAACTTTCTAAGACATCTACAACAATTGAATTACCAGCAAATTTATACAAATGTCCTTTTGTAAAATATTTTTCTACTTTATTATAATCTTCTGTTTTAAATCCCATTAATCTAAAAGCTTCAACTTCTTTTATATGTCTTATTATTTTATCATCTTCATTTTCATATATTTTTATAAAACCACCTGTTGTCAATGTAGGTGACATATAATCTGTATAATATATTCTATTGGCAATTTCATATGTTGAATGATCAATTAAATCAAATTTAACACCTGTTTTTCCATCAGTAGATTTTAAAACTTCAAAAGGTTTATCTATGTAATATTTAAAATCAATATTTTTATCTAAAATTGATTTTAAATTTTTTCTACCATTTAATTTTATATCCATTTGAGCATTAATGTAAGTTTTTGTTTTTGATATTTCTTTATCTAAATTAAAATTTTTTAAATATTCTTTATTTATATTACCATTTCTCTTAACAGATATAGCAAAAGCTCTAACTCTCATTTGAGGTATGTTAAAATTAGAAGATATTAATTTTGTTTGATATGTATCATAACCAATTTTATCAAGTTCATCTTTCCAAATATCCCATCCATCTTTAAATCTATTAAATAATGTTGGAACATTTTCCATTAATAATACATTTGGTCTATCTTGTTCTTTTAAACCTTTAACTATTCTTCCAATTTCCCAAATTAAACCAGATCTTGTTCCAACTTCTAAACCTTTTTTTAATCCAGCATTTGATAAATCTTGACAAGGAAAAGAATAAGTCAATACATCAATATTTTTTGGCATTTTTTCACTTTTAAGAGAAACTACACTACCATAATTTTTACTTATTTTCATTGAAACATATAATTGCTTTAAAGTCTCTAATTTTAATCTTTTAAGATTTGATGGATCCTTACTGTTTGTTGAAAATACATCTAATTTTAATTCATTTAAAATGAAATCTTTTATCTTTTTTTCATTAATATTAAATATTACTTCTAATTCTTTTATTTTTTTATAAAATTCATCATTATAATGAATTAATGTATAGGCAATAATTGCTGAAATATACCATTCACTAATACCTAATATTTCATAATCATCAATGATACTTTTATTTTTTAAATTTTCTAATGCTTTATGTTGACTTCCTATACCAGCAAATGTTTCAAATATATTTAATTTTTTCATTTAAAATTATAACCTTTTTTATTTTTATAATAACTTAAATTATACTAAATATCAATTGGATTATTAACATATACAGTTTGATAATCTTTTTCAATTTCTTTAATATCATCTATTGTAGTCTGAAATCTTAAATCATTTGTTATTCTATTACAATATCTTAATTTAGTATATATTGTTTTATATTCTTTTATCCCATTTTTTATATATGTAAATTTAATTTGTATATTAAAACCTGTTCCTGAACCAGTCATTAAACTGTAATTAAATTCAAAACAATTTATTTTCTCAAATTTTAATTGATTTTTTGTTGGTATTTTAATTATTTTATTTGGAATTAAAATTTCTTTATTTAATTTATCTAAATCATATATTAATTCATAAATTGATTTACCTGATAAATTTAAAATATTTTCATAAAGAAATGTTTTAAAAATTTCTGGATTTTTTAAACATTTATTTTTTATTATTTCAATAATATATATAATAAAATTTTGTAATTTTTTCATATTTTTTGTTTGATGATTATTAAATCCAATTGGTTTATTATCAAAAAATTCTTTACTATAGTTTTTAACTATTTCATAATTATTTTCTATATTAATATAATTATTATTTTTATTAGATAATTCAATCATCATTTCATTTCTTATTTGTGTTTCTCTATATCTAAGTATATTTTGTATATTATTATTAATAATGGAATTAATTAAAATGTTTGCTCTTTGAGCTTTTATACTTTTTATTGATATATGTATTTGTCTTCCATTATAATAATTTATAATAAAATCTGTTGGACCTTTAGAATTATTATCTTTTTGAATATTTTTTATTGGTGAATTTATTCCAATAATTTGTATTAAAAAGATATTTAACTCACTGTCATTTTTTTTTATTTTTTTTTCAAAATCTTTTTCTAATGTTAAACCTCTATTCTTTTCTTTATAAGAAATAGATTTATTTTTTATTATTTCTCTTATTATATTGTTTTCAAATAAAATTCTTATTGATTTACCTTTATTTTTTCCATTTATTATTTTCATATTTTTTAATGTAGTTCTTCTAATTATTCTTTTACTTTTATTACCATCATATACAGTAACAGGAGTTATTATAATATGATTATCTCCTTTATTAGATTTAAAAAAATCTAAACAATCAATTGGAATATCTTTATATTTAAGATCATTTCTATTTGAATTAAGATTAACTTTTGAATCTTTTAAGATAGTTTGTTTTTTACCTGAACTTTTTATTGGATTAAATTTTTTCATATTTAATTATATCATTTGTAATATTACAATAATCTGAAATTTGTTTATTAAATAATGATTTAATTTTAAACTTTATATATATTTTTATAAAAATTAAGTTTTTTATAAGTTTATTTTTTTTTAAATAAATAAAAAGGATTAATTATGATAAACAAAGATTGATTTTATTTTCAATAGAAAAAGATATTTTAAATTTAGAAACTTTTATGGGATATAAGGGAGATTTTGTATTAAAAATAATGTTAGAAAACAAAGAAGTGAAAAAATCTATAACAAATTATGCAAAATTATTAAATTTATATATTAAAGAAGATTTTGAAATAGATAAAAGATATGAAGGTGTTTATAATTTATTTATTGCAGTTGAAAATAAAGAAATATATCAATTGAAATCAAATATTAATTAACTTTCCATATAAATTAAAGAATTCTTATATACTTGTTTATTTTGATTAATTACATTTATATAAAATGGATAATATAATTCAGGAACACCTTCAAATTCGGATAAAGATTGTTTATATTTTATATTTATTTTATATAATTCACCTTTTATATTATTTCCAAAACCAATATGATTTTTTACATAAGGAAACATTTTATCATAATAGATTGGATATTTATTAATAGTTTCTACATTATCTATAAATTCAGCTTTCATATCTAATAATATTTCATGATTTGATTCATTTGACATTAATGTACCATATGCAAAAAAATAAAAATAATTTTCATTTAATTTTACTTGCTCTTGAATAAAAGCTTCAATATAATTTTTTAATTCTTTATTTTTTTTTGATATTTCTGAAATTGATGTAAGAGGATTTACTGAATCAAAATAATCACTCATTATTATTTTATTTTCATTTTTAATTAATTGAAAATATATATTTTTATTTCTTTCATAATCATTATATAATTTTTTATTCATATTATTTTTCTTTTTTTTTATTTAAATTAAATCTCTGGACCTGTTAAAGATATAATATTTTCTTTTGGAGTTGAATAATATTTATTAATCAATTCTTTTCTAATTTCAATTTCTTCTTTACCATCATTCATATAAATATCTATTAATTTTTCATAATCATTATTAGAATAATCTTCATCATCTAAAACTTTATCAATATCAATTCCTTCAAAATCTGATAATGTAATTTGATATAATTTTCTATTTTCTTTATTTAAACAAGTATCATATAATTGTTCAGGATTCATTTCACCTAAACCTTTATATCTAGTTATTTCATATTGAACATTTAAATCTTCTGTAATTTTATTTCTTTCTTCAATATCCCAAGCATAAAAAGTTTCTTTAGAAGTTTTTATAGCATACAATGGAGCATTTACAATATAAACATGTCCTTTTTCAATTAATTCTTTATAAAATTTATATAAAAATATTAAATTAAGATTTTTTATGTGCAATCCATCAACATCAGAATCTGCTAAAAGTAAAATTTTTGAATAATTTAATTTAGTATAATCATATCCTTCACCAATACTACAACCAAGTGCTGTAATCAAATTGATTATTTCTTGATTTTGTAAAAGAGATTTATATTTTTTAGTTTTTAATGCATTTATTAATTTTCCTTTTAATGGAAGAACAGCTTGATACTCAGATACTCTTGAATCTTTAACAGGTCCTAATGCAGAATCACCTTCAACTAAAAATAATTCACATAATTCAGGATTTTTTGATTTACATTTAGTTAATTTTGTTGAATTCATTAAAAGAGCATCATCTGATTGATTTAATACTTCTTTAAAAACATCTTCTCTAATTTTATTAGAACTAATTCTAGCTTTTCTATTAGCTTCTAATAATTGAATTAATTTTTTCAATTTATCTTTATCTTCTCTATTAATCCAATGTTTTAAAAATTTATTAAAAAAATAATTAGAAAATTGAGTTAATTCAGAATTATCTAATTTTGATTTATTTTGCCCTGCAAATTTAGGTTCATTAATTTTAACTTGAAACATATATGATAAATTAAGAATAATATCTTCTTTATCAAATCTACCAACAGATTTCATATTTTCATTTATATATTGATTTATATAATGTTGCATTTTAGATTCTAATGATGTTTTTTGTTTACCACCGGAAATAATAATTGAACCATTAACTGTATTTTCTTGAAAAGGAACTTCTGTTCCTTCAACAAAACTAAAAGCAATTTCAAAAACAGATTCTATAACTTTAAAATTTTTTCTAGTTGAATATGGTAATTCGACAAATTTATCTAAAGAATATACTTTTGGTTGAGAATTATTTGTTAAATTTTTTGCAAAAACCATATGTTCTTTAAAATAAATTGTGTCAATCATTTTTTTATGACCTGATTTTTCTGCATAATCATCAATAACATCTTTAAATTCACTTTTTTCTTCAAAAGTAATTTCTTCACCATCAAAATTTAATTCAATTCTTAAACCTGGATTTAAATAAGGTAATGTTTTTAATTGATTTATAATAGCATCTTTATTAAAATTAACACCAACATCTAAAACATTTTCTTCATCAAATTCATCTTCTTTTACTGATGGTTGATAAACTAATAAAGAACCTCTTTTTAGATCTTTATTTAAAATATCATCAGATAAAACAAATGAATCTATTTCTTTATTAAAAATATCTATTTTTTGATTTAATGGTACAATTTTAAATTCAGTAACATAACCATCATCAAATGAAATATATGCTTTTTCATTTTTTATTTCATTAAATACAACAGAATGAAAAAATCTTGAAGCATAAGAGTTTATTTTAGAACCAATACCATTAATACCACTAGAAAATTCATAATTACCTTTATTTTTAATTGTACTTAAATCTTCTTCTAATAAATGTTTTGAATTATTATTATGTTTTCCACCCATATGTAAAATAGTAAAAGCTTTTTCTAATAATGAAACACCTTTTTCATCTAATACATAAGGAATTCCTCTACCATAATCTCTAACAGAACAAATTATATTTTTAGTATCTATATTAATTTTCAATACATTGAATTTATTTTTAGTCTTTTTAAGATTATTGAATTCATCAATTGAATTATCTAATGGTTCTCTGAAAAATGTAAGCATACCAGTCTCCTGATTTGTTCCACCAAGATACATAGGCGCTTTATCTCTAATTTTATTTCTTTCACTTAAACCATTTAATGAATTTATATTTTGACTATAATCTAATTCTTTTGTATTATCTTCTATTTTTGACAATTTTTTTCCTTTTATTAAATACCCCATTAATAACCTAATAAAAAAGGTTTGTATTAATAATAATCTTTAAGGATATTATACCAAAATTCATAAATAAAATCAATTAATTATAAACTTTTAATTTTTTAAAGAATATACTAAATTTCCTGAATCATAAATTCTTCTATATTGATTATTATACATGTTTAATCTTTCAGTTAATTTAGTATCAAAATTAAATATTTTTTTTGAATTATTAAGATAATATTTTTCTATTTTATATTTCATAAATACACTCCTATGATATAATTTAAAAATATCATTTTTATGAAAATAATAATAATTTATTGAACTTTTATCTATAAGAACAAAATTATTTTTATGATAAAAATTATTATGTAAATAAGTCCATCTTCTATTTCCATAACTTATTAATTTTTCATTTTTATTCATATATATTTTTTTAAAATAATTTAATAATTTTGAACCTCCTCCTACAACAATTAATGATCTAAGTGAACAAAATCTAATTAATTCCCATTCATGTTCTTTATTATATCTTGGTTTAGAAAATGTCATAACTGATAATAATTTATCAGGATTATCTTTATGATATAATCCTAAATTTATTTTACTATAAGCAATACCTTGAATATGATTATTATGAATAAAATTTGAACTTTCATTATTAGAAATTTCTTTAATAATACAATTTCTTGCATAAATTTTATTTTTTATTAAACCAAGTTTTGATTTTATAATAGATTTCCATATATTCTTTTTTAATGGATCTAACCATTCATTTTCATTTATATGAAGTAATTGGATATTATTATTTTCACATAATTCTGTTTTTATTAAATGTTTATTTTTTTCTTTAAATTCATCCATATAATTGTTGAATACAGTATATTTTGAAACACCAAATGAATGATACATTAACCCATTATATTCAATTGCTAAAAATTTATCTTTATATTGAATATAAATATCAATTTCTAATTCTCCAATAATATTTTTTTTATTATAATGAATATTATATTTTTCACCTTCATTATCTAATAAATTTACAATATATTCAAAAATATTTTCTTGTTCTTTGTTTTTAGAATATTTTCTTTTAATATAATTAAGATTCAATAACTTATCATGTAAATTACCAGTAGAATAAGAAATATTGAAATATTTTAAAAATGATTTAAAATCAAATATTCCATCTTTAATAAATTTATTTTCAATAAATTTTTTATTATAGTAATATTCTATATTTTTTATATATTTTTTAGAAAAACTATCAACATTATATTTAGATAAGTTAGTTTGTTTAATTTTTTCAATTATATTTTTATTCTTAGAAACATTTTCTACTCCATATTTAGATAAATTAGTTTGTTTAATTTTTTCTTTCAATTTAGGAACTTGAAATGTATTTTCATATCCATACTTTAAAATATTCGTTTTTTTAATTTTTTCTCTAAGTTCTTTAATCTGAAGTGTGTGTTCAACTCCATATTTTTTTAAATTAAGTTTTTTTCTATATTCTTTTTTACAATCCTTATTACCACAAGTCCCCTTATAACCTTTTGAAAAATTTTCAAAAAATGGTAAATCATTACCACAAGAACATAAAGGTTTTTCATAGATTTCATTTGTAATACAATATATTCTTATATATGGTAATGTATCAGAATCTAAAAAATTAGTTTCTTTAATTAAAAGATTAAATAAACCATCAATATTTTTTAATAATGTTTTATATTTTGGATTTATTTTTATTGGATATAATTTACATTCTTTTTCAGTAGGAGAAACATTACAATTATGTAATATTCTTTCTTCTGATAAAGACATATTTAATTTATCTAAAATATATTTTCTATTTTTATTTAATTTCAACAGAATAATCCTTTAATTTATTATTAACAAATAATATAATAATTATTTTAAATAAACAATAATTTAAAGTACTTTTATTTAATTTTTATAAAAAAATAATTGTTTAATTTTATTAAAATCAATATAATTATATTCAAAAAAGGATATAAAAATGAAACAAGATAATTTTATTAAATTAATAAAGAAAGAATTACATGAACCTCACTGCCTAAATCATTAAATGATTATAGACAGGGTTTCTTTGTCATAGATAGAGGATACAGAAGTGTTATTAACATGGTTAATGACTTCTTGTAACCTAATTAATGAAGACAAAGTATGACTGGTTCTGTCTGCAATAAGAGGAACATTTGCCTCTATTTGCAACCTTATCTTTTCAGATAAGGGTTTTAAGATTGCTCTTGTAAAGTATCTTGATGCAATATTGTATGAAGCTGAAAGGTCAGCATTGTAGATTTTATTGTTTTGGAATTTGGCAAGATCTTTTTTAGAATTTCTTTGAACTAAACCACTTCCATCAAAAGCAAATTTGCTTGTTCCATTAGCAAGGATTTTAGAATTTCTAATTCCATTACTCCAAGCTTTTTGAATAGTTTTTTCTTGAATTCTTTGTTTTGCCCAATTATGAAGTTTGGCTCTAAATCTTTTAGCTCCAAATACACCTTTAGGTAATTTCATTTTCCCTAAATGTTCAAAAACAATTACATCTGCATTGTTTTTAACAGCAAATGCAACTATCTCATCAACAGTATTTTGAACTATATACTTTTGGAGTCCATTTATTTTTCTCCAATAGTTAGGTTTTTCACCTTTAGTTCCAGAAATTCTTTTAGCTTTAGATAGTTTGTTTGAAATAGTTTTTATTTGGTCTTTTTCTTTTGATTGATTGATGAACAATCTATCAATGACAGTTCCATTAGAATCTATACAACTACAAACAGCACTATTTGTTAAACCTAAATCAACCCCAATAACTTTTTGATTATTTAGTGGAGTTGAGTTAAGATTAACTTTTGTTTGAAATGGGATATGTAAGAAATATTTCTTTCCTTTTTTTATTAAAGTTGGATTGATAGCTTGATAACAATCATCAAATCTATTTATTAAATCCTTTATCTTATATTTAATATCAATTAAAACCAAATCATTATTTTTAAATACTTTGATTTCACTTTTACCTAAAGTAGTATCTTTATACATATTTCCTTTATAAAATACAGGAAATGATTCATGATTTAAATTAAGAGTAGGTGGTTTTTTTAAAAACTTTTTACCTTTAGTAAGAGCTTTTTCTTTTTCTTCACTATATAACTTTTCTCTACTATAGTGACTACTCACTACACCAAGAGCTTCATTAATTACACTTCTTCTTAAATAAGATGGAAATTTATAAAAATTTATTGAGAAGTCATATTTAATATCTATATTTGACGCAGTTCTATGAGTAATTGATTCAATATACATCATCTTCTCTTTTGAATGAGTTAAAAATAAAAGATTATCAAACTCTTTATTCACTACATCTATATAAAAAGAAAGAGCACTATTATATATATCAATAGTATCATTGAATATATCTGTATGTGAAGTTATTTTTAGCTTTGCAGTTTTTGTGATAACCATACTCTTTCCTTTATATTTTGTTATATTTCAACTATTTATTGAAAATAATAAAAAATTTAGAGTAATTTTTTAACTATTTATTGAAAAAAAGAAGAAAAATTGAAAATTAGTTGTAAAAGGATTAAAAATGGAATTAAATACCAATAGACATAGTGTTTTTAAATTACAACTATCATTTTAGTTGTATCGACTAAATATAGACATAGAGTTATTAATAAAGATGTTAATAATAAACTAAAAGAGATAGTTAATAATATATTTGAAAAGAAGTGGAATTGTAAGATTATTGAGGTTGAAACAGAAGAGGATCATATCCATATTCTTTTTGAAACTAAACCACAAATTCAGTTATCAAAACTAATAAATAATTTTAAAACAGTTTCCAGCAGATTAATAAGAAAAGAGTTAAAAAAATGTATTAAACCTTTTTATTGGAAACCTTATTTCTGGAGTAATTCATATTTTATTACAACTGTTGGTAAAGTTGGTACTGAAACTATCCAAAAATATATTCAAAAACAAAATTCCCCAAATTATTAACCCCTCCTAAATCAATAGATTATAGAAGGGGTGTGAAATTTGGAATCTAATCAAAAATAAATTGTTTTACACTACTATATATCATATAATATAAATATTATTATTAAATTTTAAAGGATATAGATATATGAATATTGATGAAAGAGATTATTTAGATTTCAAAGATGTATTGATTAAACCAAAAAGGTCAAACTTAAATTCAAGATCAGAAGTAAATTTAGAAAGAACATTTGAATGTAAACATTCAGGTGTAAAATGGACAGGAATTCCAATTATTGCTGCGAATATGGATACAGTTGGAACTTTTGAAATGGCAAAAGTTTTATCAAAATATAAAATATTGACTGCAATTCATAAACATTATTCAGTTAATGAATGGAAAGACTTTTATAATAGTTGTTCAGAAGAAGAAAAAAAAGAGATATTTTCAAATGTATTTATTACAATAGGAACTTCTGAAACAGATAGAAACAAAATGATTGAAATAATAAATATTATTCCTGAAATAAATAAGATTTGTATTGATATTGCAAATGGTTATTCTGAACATTTTTTAAATGCAATAAAAAAAGTAAGAGAAAGATTTCCTCATTTTTATATACTTGCAGGAAATGTTGTTTCATATGAAATGACAGAAGAATTAATATTAAATGGTGCATCATCTGTCAAAGTAGGAATAGGTCCTGGTTGTTTTGTTGATACAGAAAAAGTTTTAACATTAAATGGTTTAATCAAAATAAAAGATTTGAAAATTGGAGATGAAGTATTAACTCATAAAAATAGATATAAAAAAATTGTAAATAAGATTGAACATTATGAAAAAGATAAATTAATATCAATTAATGGAATAAAATCAACTATAAATCATGAATATTATGTTATTGATAAAATCAATAAAAATATTGTAAATAAAGACAATATTGAAAAATTTTCAAAATGGATTCCTGCATATAAATTAAATAAAGAAAAACATTTAATTGTTAATTATAGTGAATTAAAGTTTGAAGAAATAATAGAAAAAGAAGAAATTTCATATTCAGGATATGTTTATGATTTAGAAGTTGAAGAAGATCATTCTTTTAATATAGAAGGGAATATTGTACATAATTCAGTATGTACAACAAGAAAAATGACTGGTATAGGTGTTCCACAATTATCAGCGATTATTGAATGTTCTGATGCAGCTCATGGTCTTGATGGACAAATTTGTGGTGATGGAGGTTGTACTGTCCCAGGAGATGTTTCAAAAGGTTTTGCTGGTGGTGCTGATTTTATTATGTTAGGTGGTATGCTTGCAGGACATGATGAATCTGGAGGTAACATATTTACAAAAAATATTAATGGTGAAGATAAAAAATTTGTTGAATTTTATGGAATGAGTTCAAAATCTGCAATGAATAAACATAATGGTGGTGTTAGTAATTATAGAGCAAGTGAAGGGAAAAGAGTAGAAATTGAATATAAAGGGAAAGTTGAAGATACCATAAAGGAAATATTAGGTGGATTAAGATCTACTTGTACATATGTTGGTGCATCTAAACTAAAACATTTAACAAAAAGAACAACTTTTATAAAAGTAAAACAACAAATTAATGAAATTTTTGGAAAAAGTTAAAAAGATATTAAATTAAATGAGATATTAAATCTCATTTAAAATAATTAATTATAAATAAAAAGGTTTTTAATTAAATTATTTATAATTCATTTGAATTGATATTAATCTTTTTACAAATCTTTATTTTTTCATTATCTAAATTCAATAAATTTATTGCACCTTTTGCTGTTTTACTAACTGAATTAAAATTATTAATTTCTATCATTGAAATATTTGCTTTTTCTGTTAATATTAATAGACCTTCTTTAAATTCATCTAAAATAACTTCTGAACCAATTATTTTTCCATTTTCTTTTGAATTATTAAAAAATATATTTGGAGATTGAGCTCTTTTTTTAGTTTTAATATTTTTTGTAAAAGTTTTTTTACCTTTTCCTATATCTGATATACCTATTAAAATACTTTTATCATTTTCAATAAATATCATTGACTTTAAAATAAATTCTTTATCATTTAATTTAATAGCTTTAACACCTTTTGTATTACCAGATTGTAATACTTTTATTTGATTACTATCAAATTTCAATACTTTACCATCTGTTGTAACAATAATCATTTTTTCATTTTCAATATTTTTATAAGGAAAAAAAGAAATTACTTTATCATTTTCTTCTAATGATATTGTTTTAATACCTCTATTACCAGTTGTATTTTTTATCAAGTCAATATTAAAACCTTTTATTTTTCCATTTTTAGTTGTAATTGAATAATATCCATAAGATAAATCATATTTAACCATAGATATGATTTTTTCAGTTTTATCTAAATTTATAAAATTATTAATTACTTTAAATTGATTTGAAAATTGATATACAGGTATTTTAAAAACTCTACCTTTATCAGTCATTAATAATATATCATCTTTTAGATATAATGTTTCTGTTAATTTTAAATTTAAATCAAAATCATCATTAATATCATTATTTTTTGTTTTAGTCCCTCTTTTTTTTACTCTATAATCTTTTTTATCCACATATCCAATAGTATCATCATCCATATACATTAAAATAACTTCTTTATCTTTAATTAAATCAGCTTTTGATATGTCTTTTTTAGCCTCAATTATTTTTGATAATCTTTTATTTTTTGAATTTGAAATAATTTGTTTAGTAGCTAATAACTGATAATCTTTTTTAATTTCATTGTAAAGTTTTTCTTTTGTTGAAATCTTTTCTTTGAGACTATTAAGATTTAACTCTTTTTCATTAATATCATTAATAATTTTATTAATATTAGTTTTTGAAATTTTTCTTAACTGCATATTTAATAAATATTCTATTTGAATATCATCTAAATCAAAATGATTTTTTATTTTAGAATATAATAATTCATCTTCTGTTTCTTTTACAATTTCAATAAAAGTATCAATATTATTTAAAATAATTTTCATACCATATAAAATATGTAACTGTTTACTTAATTTATTAATATCATATAAGAATGAATTATAGAAAACATGTAATCTAAATTTTAAAAATTCAAATGTTTGTTCTATTAAAGATAATGATATAGGACATGAATTAGCATCAATAAAATTCATCTTAACGGAAAAAGAACTATCTAAACTTGTATATTTAAATAATTTAACTAATTCAACATTTAAATCAACATTTTTTTTGAAAGATACTGTTATTTTTGCATCATTTTTATAATTAATATCTCCATAAGATGAAATAGTTTTTACATCTGCATTTTCTTTAATATTTAAAATTTCAAAATCATCTATTTTTTGTATTTGTTTTTTTGAATTTTGTTTATCAATTCTATATGATAAACCTGCATTTCTAATTTCTTCCACTATTCTAGTAGTATTTGTATCTACCGGTATATTTGTTAATTCAATAGTGTTGTCATTTTCATTTATTTTATAACTTGCTCTCATTCTAAAAGTATAATTAGAAGAAAATAACATATCTTCTTGTTTATTATCATCATCAAAATATATATTTGTACCAGTTGGTAAATCAACACCAGGTATTATTTCTAGTAAATTTTCTTTATGATCATTTAAGTTAAAATCATCTGTCCAAAATTTATTTTCAATTAAATAAATATATAATTTAGTTAATTCTTGAATATTAAAAGAAGGTATTTTTGTTGTTATACCACCATATGCTATACCTGATGTACCATTTAATAATGATATTGGATATTTTACTGGTAAAAGTCTTGGTTCTTCAATAGTATCATCAAAATTTGGAATCCAAGTTACAACATTATCTTTTTCTATATTTTCAAATAGTAATGATGATTTATCTTCAGGTAATTTTACTTCTGTATATCTAGATGCACCATGTGAATCTCCTTCAATATTTCCCCAATTACCTTGTCCTTTAGTAAATGGAAATCTATTTTTAAAAACTTGTGTCATATCAACTATTGTTCCATAAACTGCCATATCACCATGTGGATGAAACTTTCCTATACAGTTAGAACTCATTATTCCATTTGCAATAAATTCATGTTTATTTTTTACTGTAAAATCATATGTAATTTCACTTTCGACTTTTGAAATATTTATTATTTTTATAAATCTTATTTTATTTTCTATAATTTGATTGATTTTATTATATAAATCTTTATCTAATTTTTTAAGTTTATTCATAATATTCAAGTCATTTATATTGTTTGAATATAAATTAATATTATTCTCTAAGTCTTTTATGTATTTAATACCTAGTCTGAATTTATTTCCATTTTCATCTTTATACCAACCTCCACCTAAATGTTTTTCTTTGAATAATTTAAATATTTTTTTACCAAAATATGGTAATATTTGTGAAAAAATAGGATTATTTATTTTATTTATTTTTAATAATCTATTTTTTTTATTTATATTTGATAAATTTATTATTTTTTTTAATTCATATGCATCCATACCTGAAAAAATTAAATTATAACAATTGAAATTTTGATTTATCAGTTTTCCTAAAATTTTATTTTTTTTTGATTTTTTATAATTATTTAATACTAATGATGAATAAATACCATATCTATCAAATATTAATTTACTAATATATTTTAAAAAAGATTTATCTATAGATGAAATAATAATTCTATTATTTTTTTTATCTATATATCCATCACAATCAATATATCCAGATAAAAATGATTCAATATTTTTTTTTGAAAATTTATTTAAAATATCATTAATTAAATGAATATTATAGGAATATTTATTTTCTAAATTAAATTTATTAATGAAATTATGAGATATTTTTTTATTTGATATTTTTAATACATAAGTATTAGTATTTTTTTTTCTAATATTAAATTTATTATTAAAAAAAGAATTAACTCTAATTAAGGGATTGATATCATTATTAGAAAAATTCAAATAATTAAGATTTTTATTTTTATTTCTATCAATATTACCATCAGATAATAACAATCCTAATACATAACATTCTTCATTAGAATAATTACTATTTACATCACATAATGATGGTTTTAAAATTAAATAATCATCAATTTTCATTTTAGAAACTTCTTTGAAAGAATATTCACATTTTTTATTTAATATTTTATATTTATGATTTAATGTAGATTTGTTTTCAAAAACATTACCTTCTAGTGAAATTTTTATAATTTCTTGTTCAGGTTGATGAAATAATTTTGTAACTAATTCTATTCCATTTTGAGTATTTACATAATCACCAATATTAATATCTTCAATATTTTTAAAACCTTTTGGTGTTGATATCAAAGTACCTTTTGTTAAACACTCTCCAACAATTCTAGCTGATTTTATATTTTTACCTATATTTTTACTTTTATAAAAACTTGTATAAATTCTTCTATGAACTGGTTTTAATCCATCATACATTGATGGAATAGCTCTACCGGTAATAACTAAATCAGAATATGCTTGTTGATTTTCTTCTATAGTTTTACCAATGTGTTGATTAATTGGAATTTCAGATGTATTTTCAAAAATTTCTTGTTTTTTATTTGACATAAAATATATACCTTATTTTTTGTATATTATACTATTTTTAATAAAAAGTGTCAATTAAAAATCTATCATAATCTACCTTATTTGGTAGTTTAAATTATTTTTTATTAATTTTTTATTTTGATTTACTAATAAATCAGCTTTATCTAATAAATTTACTAAATCATCATTTTCATAGAATTCTATACAGCCGAAAGAAAAACTAATTTTAAATTCATTTTTTCTAAATTTATATTTTTTTGATATTAAAATTTTTTGTATATTATTTAAATTTTTTTTGATATTTTTAAGTAAACAATCTTCTTGAAACAAAATAATAAATTCATCTCCACCAAATCTAACAATTTCACAATTTGACTCTTTTAATGATTTTTTCAATAAAGAAACAATATAACATAATGTAATATCTCCAGTTGCATGTCCATAATTATCATTTATTAATTTAAAATCATTTAAATCAATAAAAACCATTTTTCCATTTTTAGACATTTTTTCATGATTATTTTTTAAATAATTATCTGAAAACCATTTTCTATTATGTGCTTTAGTCAAAGGATCAGTATATATTTGTTCTTTTAATTTTTTAATTTTTTCTTTTAATAATTCTGTTTTAAATTCTGTTTTAATTAAAGTTTCTTTTAAAAAATCTGTATCATGGTTATTTATTCCTTTGATAGCATTATTTATATTTACTTCTAATTCATTAGCATTTTCTGTTATATTAGAATTGATTTCTTCTTTAGTCAAATCATCATATTTTATATTTAATTTTTTTGAATATTCTTTGAATATTTTTTTATATTCTTTAGGTGATATATATAGATTATTATCTAATTCTTTTTTCATGAAACTATTTAATTTTTTATATTTTACTTTCATTAATTTTCTCTTATTTTTTATATATTATATTAAATATAAACTTAAAAAATTATTAAATATTGAACTGTTGAATCATAACAATCACCAACATATTCATCTTCAAGAAATAAACATTTATCATATTTTTCAGTAAATATATTATAAGTATTTCCAGCAGTAATGATACTAATATCAGATAAATTATCTAATTGATTATTTTTAATCCAAATCCATGATTGAGCAATGATATTATTTTTCTTTGAAACTATTAAAAAAGCTGAAGATTCATTTTTTTGTTCCATAATGTACAAATTTTTCACCTTCACCACCTATATATTGACATGAATAAGGATAACCCGCAGTAAAACCTCTAATATCACTTTTAGTAATAATTTCAAAAGTATATCCATCTTCTTCAATTTTAAGGTTAGGAATATTTTGATTTAAATCTTTAGTTTCTTTAAATAAAGATAATATTTTTTTATAATCTAATTTAAAAATATTATCAAGATCATATTTACTCAAATTCATCAGAACAAAAAAAAAGTATCTCCTCCCCACCATGAATGGTGAGGTTTCCGATACTTTTTTTTTATTTTGATGAAACGTTTAATTGTAAACTAAATATTCATGGACATACTCATAGTAAAAATTCAAGTTTTAAAAATTCAATTAATGTTTCTGTGGAACATTTAAATTTAAAACCTATTTTATTAGTAGATTTACTAAAAAAATCAAACTAATATTGTTTCATTATTATAATTCATTTTTTTAATTTCTAAAAATTGTTTATGAGTTAAATCAATATCATATTTACCATCTTCAATATTTGATTTTTGTTTATCTTGGTCCATATATACTAAATTGAATGTCTCTTGCAGCACTTTTAGAATTTTCTTTTTTTAAATTTTTTAGATTAAAATATGAAGCTGATCTGAACCATGTTGGATGAAATGGAATTTCATATGGTTCTTTTGCTTCTAAATCAAATTTAAATACTCCATTAACAAATGAAACAGAAATAAATGTTTTTAAGAAATTACTCCCTTTACTTTTAATTCCAATATATTTTGTTTCACCATCATTTAATCTAAATAACTTTGGTTTATATTCTAACATTTTTCCAAAAAAATTCAATTCACCTTTAGTTACACTTACTAATATATATTTTGGTCCATATCTTCCATTAATAAAATATGGTTTTGATTGTCCTAATACACCATTTCCATATTTACCTATTTCTTTACCTTTATATATAAAATATTTATCATTTGGAATATAACCTTTATCTATCATTTCTTTTTTTTCTATTTTTAAATTATGAGATAAACTAGAACAACCTATAAAATAGATAGAAATAAATAATAAAAAGACATTTTTTATATAAATCATTTTATTCCTTTTATTTTCTTTTATTATATCTAAAAAAAATTTAAATAATATTAAAAATATTGAAGGGTTAAAAAACCCATCAATAAACTTATAAATTATATTTCTAAATTATCAAAACTACTAAGAGAAATAATTTTTAATTTAGAATCTTCATATTTTATAGTTACTAAATCATTAATATTAGTAACTATAATTTCTTCAGATAAACTTGAATCTAATATAAAAATTTTATCACTATTATCAAGCATAAAATAAAAATAAGAATTACCATTTTTATTATCTAAATTTATTCTTTTTATTTTACCGGTTAATTCTTTTAGTTTAATAGAACTAGATAATTTTATATTGTTTCCTTTAGAAACAAGTTTAGATTTATAATTTCTTAATGCATCTTTTACATTAATACCAATACCTACAATATTGTAATTTTTAACATTTACAAGTGCAATGTTTTTTACAAGTCCTTCATTATCTTTTAAAGTCATTACATATGTAGGAACTCCAAGAATATTATAAAGTATTGGAAAAGTAGCACTATATCTTTTTTCTTGAACTAAACCTTCAGCTGAACTCATTGCTCTAACTTCAGTAGCTCCTGAAATTTTATAAAAAGATGTTTCTTTTGTTCTTGTATTAACTAAAACAAATCCAACAGTAGAACCATCAGAACCTGTTGAAGTCATTCCTGTATACCAATAAGAAGAACCATCATTTCCATAAACTAAACTTATTCCTTTTGTTGTTTTTAAAACTTCTTTTTTTGTAAAAATTGAATTTAACCAACCATTTTTAAATTTTCCCCAATCATCTAATTGTTCAACAATAAATTTTTTAGGTTGAATTCTATCAACCCATTTTGGAGTTTCTTCAATTGAATATTCCTTTATTTCTCCAGTTAATGCATTTACAATAACTGTACCAATAGCATCTGAACCTTCAAAACCAACAAATTTTTTGAATTTAGTAATTACCCAATAAGGGTTACCTTTATTATCAATTTCAAAAGAATAATCAGTTAAACCTTGAGACATATAACCATTAAAATATACATGTCTTCTAAGATTTTCTTCAAAATATGCAGATGGTTGATATTTAATTTTTTTATTTAAAATTAATCTTACATCATTTTCATTTGTAGCATTAACAATAATATAACCAGGTGTACCATTTTTTGAATTTAACCATTTAAAAAACCCTGAATGTTCTAAAGGAGCGACCCAGACTAATTCATCATTAACAGTTTGAATACTAAATTCACCAACTTCTACAATTGAACCAAGAGCTATATCTTGTCCTAATATTTTATTACCCAATTTTTTTGCTAATTTTTGATCAACTGTTATTATTTTTGATAAATCAACAGGAGAAATATCTTTATTAAATTCACTTATTTTAATTTTATTCTTATTTTGAATAAGATTATAATATTCAGATGAATAAAATAAAGACAATGAACTAATAATTGGTAAAATTACAATAAGTAATATAGAAATTCCTATTATACCAATATTTAATTTTTTAATTTGATATTCTTCTTTAACAATATCAATAAAAATAAAAAGAACTCCAATAAAAAAGAATGTTAATCCTATACCATAGAATCCATAATTTAAAGTAATATTAAAAAAATATATACTTAAAAAAACTACTATTGCAGCAACTATAATTTTTAAACTATTTTCTTTGAAAAGATTTTTCATCTTTTACTCCTTAATTTTATTAATGTATTATTAATAATTAATAATACAATATATTGTTATATTATACTTTATTTAATAATAATATTAATTTAATATATAAAAAATAATTGTTTTTTTTTATAAAAAAGTATATAAAGTATATATACTAAATTATAGTAGTATAAAAATAATAAAGGAAAATAAATCATATGTTATAACAACATACAAAAAAACAAGTAAATAGTAAATATGTTAAATTGATAAAATCTAAAATAGATAATTAATAAAAACATATATAAATTAAAAAAAACAAAGGATTCCCTTAAATATGAAAAAAAATTTCAAAAAAATATTTGTTTTAGATACAAATATATTACTAAATGATGCAAAAATAATTAAAAAATTTTCTGAAGATGGAGAAAATTTAATAGTTTTACCTGAAACTGTAATTGATGAATTAGATTCAAAAAAATCATTAATAAGAGAAGAAATAGGTTTCCAGTCTAGATTATTTGGAAGAATTCTTCAAAATGCAAAAATGCAAAAAAAAGTTAATGCTGGAAAATCAAAAAATATTTCAATAGTTCCTATTACTGTTGATAAAATGTGTATACACATTATATCTTTTCAAAATTATGATTTAAAAGAAATTTATGATAAAACTGTTTTAAATGATAGAAAAATCATAAAAGTTGCTAGTTTTGTGTCAGAATATTATGGAAATAAAGAAAATACTTTTTTAATTAGTGAAGATATTATGTGTAGAATAAGAGCTATGTCATTTGGTGTAAATACAGAAGGAATGAATAGTAAAGAAAATATAGATTTTAATTTTATAAAAACTCTTGAATATCCTAGTAATCAATTTGATAAATTACCATTATTATCAATATTGGATATTGATCCAGAACATAAAATAACTGATTATTGTTATATATTTAAAGATTCAGACAATGCTTGGGAAAAGTATGGAATTATTAAAAATGGATTAATTCATATAATAGATGAAAATGAATTAAGAAAATCTGATATAAAACCATTAAATGTAGGACAAATGTTTGCGGTAAAAGGACTGTTAGAGTCTTATGATATTTCTATAATAGAAGCAAAAAGTGGTAGTGGTAAAAATCTTTTAGCTATTTCTTCTGCTATGAGATTAATAGATAAGAAACAATTTCAAAGAATAATTTATTTAAGAAATAGTATTCCATCTGTCGAAAAAAATGCTGAAATTGGATTTTTACCGGGAGATCAATCAGAAAAAATGAAAATTTTTAATCATCCTTTGTTTGATACAATAGCTTTTATAGCAAGTGAAGGTCTTAAAAAGAAAAAAGAATATAAAGAAGGTGATCATAAAATATCACAAGAACTTCTTGAAGAAAAAATTGAAGGATTAATCAATAAATATCAAATTGAACCTCAATGGATAGGTGAATTAAGAGGTAGAACACTTTCTGATGCAATTGTAATTATTGATGAATGTCAAAATATTTCTATTGGTTCATTAAATACTATTTTAACAAGAATTGGTAAAAATTCTAAAGTTATTGCAATTGGAAGTAATTCTCAAATTGATAATTCTTTTGTTAGTGTAAATAGTAATGGTTTAACTAAATTGTTATCATTAGCTAATAAAGAATATGAGAATATTTCTGTTTTTGCTACAAATTTAGAAAAATCAGTTAGAGGTCCAATAGTTGAATTTGCAGAAGAATATATAGTATAAAAATACTATATATATACAAAAGAAATTTTATTTAAAAATTATCTTTTGTATAAAAAAGGAAATTAAAATGAAATTAATAATATTATTAGGATGTTTTATGACATCAATATTATTTGCTGAAACAAAAATAATATTTTTGAGTAATGTGTATAATTATGATTCAACAACAAATTCTTTTTCAAGTGTATGTGTTGATAAAGATATAGTTGGAGAATGTTCAAAAATTGAATCAATTGATGATTATTTAAAAAAAACAGTATGTGAAAATAGAAATTTTGATATAAAAGGATTTTCTGTTCAATATATAGATAGAAGTAATTCATATATTTATAATAGAATTATTTATAATGATTATAAAAATAAAAGTCAATTTTTAATAGAAATTATTGTTGATTGTAAAGAAAAAATTATGAAAAAAAATAAAAAACCAAAAACAAATATATTACAAATTGAAAAAAATCCTTTAATAATTAAAAAAAAACAACTTAATTAAATTAAGAAATTTCCAATTAACAAAAGTTTAAAAAATTATTATAAATAAGAAATAAATATATATACATTAATCAATATTTTTTGATATACATTTTTTAAAACATTCAACTTTATTCAAGATATTTTTAATAATAGGTAATTTTATATCTTCAGAATTTTTCCATTTATTTAATTTATCATTAATTTTAGTTTTTAAAATTTTAATTTTATATTTCATATTTTTAAATATTTCAGAATGTAAAATATATTGAATTAACTTATATGGTAATTCAATTATTTTATATTTCAATAAAATATCTTTTTTTAATTCAAAAATAATTAAAATTGGTGTCATAGCAATACCTTTTAGTATATACAAAACAATAAACCAAAATACATATCCTTTTATCAATACTAAACCAGCTAAAAATCCAATAAATTCCATAATAATAAAAGGAATTATAAAAAGAATAATTAAAAATAAATCATTTTTTATATTTAATACAAAATTTTGAAATTTTAAAATTAATTTTAAAGATTTAAATCCTTCATAAATTGGTAAAGTTATTTTTTCCCATACAATATCTTCAAAAATTAAAAATAAAAATATAATTATATTAATAATTAAATTTTTTAATGAAGAGTATATTTTTTTTATCATGTTTTATCCTTTTGTTATAAAATGATATTTTAACATATATTTTTTTAATATTTGTATTTTATCATAAATATTTGATGCATATTTTAAATTTGGATAATAATTTGAATTAAAAGCTCCCCAAATATTAAACCATCCTTTATTATTTTTTTTCAATTTTAATATTTTTTTAACAGTCCATTTTAAATTATAAAAATCATCTTCTATTAATTTTGTAGCATATTCAGAACGAGAAAAAAAAGAACTTTTAATTTTTCTCATTTTTAAATGTTCATTAATGTCTAATTTACATAGACCAAATTTATTTAAATTTCTATCAATTTTTAATAGACCACCTTCTGATTCTTGCCATGTGATAGCTGCTAAAGTCCATTGTAAATCATATTTTTTACCAAAATCATATGCTTTAATTATATTAATAATTTGTTTATTGTTCATATGTTCTAAATCATACATTAATTCATTAGCAGATTTTGCAAATAGACTATTATAGTTTAATATAAAGATAAAAATGAAGATTAATTTCATAGTATTTTCCTTTTAATCATTTAAATATAAAACATTTAAATATAATAAATATGGTTTAAAATGTTTTTTTAAAGCCATTATTCTTAGTTTTATTTGATTAGCATATTTCATATTTGGTTTAAATCCACCATTATATGATCCCCATGTTTTTAGCCAATTATTTTTATGATAATTTTTCCAATAAAGTAATGTATGAGTTGCCCATTTTAAATTATATTTATCATCTTCTATTAATTTTGTAGCATATTTTGATATGTTTCTTGGTGTGTTTTCTTTATTTATATCTCTTAAATGTGTATTTATATTTATTTGACATAATCCATAATCATTTGATAAAGTCCCTATTTTATATTTTCCACCTTGAGATTCTTGCCATGCAATAGCAGCTAGTGTCCATTCTAAATTATTTGATAAACCATATTTATATGAAATTAATATGTTTTTTATTTGTTTATTTGATAATAAATTGAATTCTTTATAATATTTATTTTCAGAAGAAAACAATAAAATAGATGATATTAATAGGTAAAATAAAAATTTCAATAATATTCCTTTTTTTTATATAGTTAATTATAACTAAAATATTTTAATATTTACTTAATTTATTTTCTAATTTACTAATTTTATTTTTTTAATTATTTATTTTCTCTATAAACACTGAAAATATTAAACAATTTATAAAAAAATCCAATATTTTTTTTATCATTTATAGTTTGACTATTTTCTTCAATAAATATATCATCTTTTTTTATTTCAATTAAATTTAATTTAATATCAACATTATTAAATTTTTCTATATCAAATAAAACATCTTTTATTGAAGATATTTCTAATATTCTTTTATTTATATATCTTGGAAAATATATATATAATACATAAAATAATTCTTCTATTGTTAAATTTCTTTTTTTTGTAATATCTTTATTTGTATCAATTGTTAAACCCCATCCAGCATAAATAGGATTACCAATACAATATACAGGTATTTTTCTTATTAATCCTTCCATTCCAATAATTGATGAAAGAGTATATATTTTATTTACTACTTTAAAAATACTAGAAAAAGAAACTTTTTCATTAATAACTCTAGCATAATTCATAATTTCAAGAAGTTCTTTTTTATATTCAATAGTATCTTTTGTATTAATAAAATCTATTTTATATAAAATGATTGCATTTTTATTCTGTTCATAAACTTTTGTAACTAATTCTAAATTAGATTTAATATCATAATTTTTTGTATAAATATCATTTTCAAAATCTTGTCCAACAACAAGTATTAATTCCTTTTTTTCATTAACTATATTTAATTCTTTCTTTATATCAACTTCTTTTAAACCCATTATTTTAGAAATATTTTTACTAATAAAAGTATTCATTAAAATACTAGAAGTTTCTATACCTTTGATATTTTCTTCTTTCTTAAAGTTATTTAAAATTGTTTTTAACTCAGATGGTTTATTATAATTTGAAATTAAATTTATATTATCAAAATATAATGAGTACTGAATATTATCTATATCATTAATAATAGTTTGTATTGGACCAGGAGAAACTCTCAAAATTCTAACACCTTTATCTTTTGAAAATCTTTCTAAATCTAAAAATTGTTTGTCTTGCCATATTACTATTTCAATAGTTTTCCCTAATTTATGTAAATTATTATCTATAATATCAACAGATCCATTATCAAAAATAAATATTTTATGTATATTTGAAAAGTAGCCTTTTAAACCAAACTTTAAATTTTCTGGAAATCCAAATAAACATATCAATTTTTCTTTATTTTGTATATCATTAAAAAATAATAATAATTCTTTTGAAGAACATAACTTATTTGAATTATCAATTTTATTAATAGATAATAATTCATATAATATATAAACTAATTGTTCTATACTTATTTTTTTTTCTTTTCTTTTATTATTTTTTTTATATAAATCTTTTGTTAGACATAAATCTGAATAAAAATTTTCTTCTAAACAATAAACTTCTTTATTCAATAATAATGCTTCAAAACCAATATAACTTTTATTTACATATACTATATCAAATTCTTCTAATAATTCTAAAGAATTTATCTTAAAATCTATGACATTTACTATATCATTAATTTTTGAATCAATTTTTTTATTAAAAAAAAACCTTTCTGGAGAGTAGTTAAAATATATATTAGCATCTGAATTTTTTTCAACAATATTTTTAACTAAATCATAAATATTATCAACTTTAATATCATCTTGTATTAAAATATTTTTAGTATTTTTTTTTCTAAAATTTTTATCATTCTTTTTATAAGATGTATAGAAATATGAATTTTTCTTTTCAGTTATTAATTTAATTATTTCTTTACCTCTTTTAAGATCTTCATTTTTAATATTATAAGAATTAATTAGTTCTGTTAAATATGGACTTTTATTATCTAAAGAAAATTCATTATTTTTATTAAGAATAATAGAATGTTGAAACATTCTAACTTGATCTCTATTTAAATGCAAAATACCTTTTCTAAAAAAAATTTTCAATAATTTATTTTTTTTTGAAAATTTATCAAATTCTTCTTTTTCTTCTTTTAAAAGTAAAAAACCATCATTTTTAACATTAATATTTGAATTTATATTTATTTTAATCCAATCAAATCCATTAAAAAAATTTTTAATATCTTCATTTTCATAAACATAATCTTCAAGGATATATATTTTTTTTATTTTTTTATCTTCTAATTCTTTTATAACTATATTATTCATATTTATTCCTTATATTTTTAATTTATCTTTTTTCATTTTTATATACAGAATATATATTTTTAAGTAAAAATTCATCATTTTTCTTTAAAGATATATTAAAATATATTTTATTGTTTTTTTCATAGAATATACATTTATTAGATTTATTACAATTTGATTCAATAGAAAAATCATTTGTAATATTTTTATTTATAATAAAATTAAGTTTTTTGTTTTTATTTGTATTATTTTTAAAAAAATATTCTTTAATTGAAGTTAATTTATAATAAAAATTATTACTTTTTGATTTCAATAAACTAATAGTTTTTTCTTTTAAAGTTAAATCAAAAGCTTTTCCCAATTTTAATTTAATTTTTTCATTTTTGGGAGTATGATTAATACTATCTTCTCCTATAAAATGAGTTTCTTTTTTTTCAGTTTGATATATTCTTATTTTACCTTTTGGTAAAGGAATACCTAAATTATTGTTTTTATTATTTTCGATTTCTAAATATGAATTAAATTGTTTGAAATTTTTATCTGAATAATTATTAAACATATAATTGTTTTCTAATTTATAAACTTTTTTTACTTTTATATTTGTTTTATTAAACATAGAAATTTGTTTAATTTGATTGTTTTTTAATGTAACCTTAAATGGTATTGTATATAAATGGTAATCAGCAAAACTTTTTTCTTTTGTTTCTAATGAACTAATACTATCATTTATATTTGAAATATTATTAAAACCTTTATTAATATACATTCTTTTATTTCTAAAATTTTCATTTTCAATATTTACATCACCTGCAATAAATTTTAAAACAATATCTTTAAATTCAATTCCTGAATTATTTTTAACTTCAATTTTTCCATTAAATTCAATTGTATTCAACTCTTCATTGTAATTTATTACATAATTAGATGACCAACTTAAACCATGAGTTAGATATTTAATATTAATAAAATTTTCTTTTAAATAGTTATTTTCTATATTCCAAATTAAACTTGGTTTTAACACTAAATTTTTTGACATATTTTTTAATATTATGTCTTCTTTTTTAACATAACTAATAATATCACCATTATCTAATTTTATAAGTAATGGATGAATTGATAATAAGATACCTTTTTTTTCATTAAATATTGTCATATTGTTTTTTTTTGATTTTTCTCTAAAATTTATTGTATGTCCAATTTTTATTTCTAATAATTTATTTAATGATACTAAATCATATTCATAATCTTCGGTTAATATTTTTATATTTTTTTTAAAATCAACTAGAACACTATCAGTTATTATTTTTTGAGCTATATTTGGAAATACTAATTTTAAAATACCTTTTTTATTTATTTTCAAACTTTTTTTTTCTTTTACAAAAGCTAAATTATTATTATAAACAGATAATTCTTTACTAAGTGATTTTTCTGGTAATTTAATTATATTTGATGAATATAAAAAACTTGTAAAAAATAAAATAAAAAAATTTATTTTATATATTGATTTCATATTTATAACCTTTAATTATTTATACTTATAGTATTTTTATTATTCAAAATTGGTAATATTGATTTTTTATTAGAAATTTTAGGTATTACTGTTATATTTTTTTTCCTTTATAATTATTTTTTATTTTATTTTTAGAAATTAATGGAATTTCTCTTAATTTATTTTTAAATTTTTCTTTAATCTTATATGTGTTAATTTTTGTTTTTTTATTATACAAATATTTAAATGAAAAAATATTTTTATCAATTTTTTTTGAATAAATTAATTTTTGTAATTCAGATATTAATTCATTTAAAGGAATTTTTGTTTTTGTTTTAATTTGAATAGAATTTAATAGTAAAAATCCTTTATTATCTATATAAGAATTAACTGTTTTTTTTAAATATTCATTAGAAATAAACAATTTATGATTATCATAAATTTCTTTTTCTGAAAATTTTATATTAGATATATCTTTTAATAATTTTTTCTTATAAGAGTTATTTCTAAATTTAAATAAAAATTTAGAAACTTTAGTATAATCATTATTTAAATTAATATTTTCAATATCTAAATTAATATTTATTAAATCATAAGTAAGTTGTTCTAATTCAACAATAGTTTTTAAATCAAAAATTTTATTAAAAGAATATATTTTTATTTTTCTTTTAGATGTATTATTAAAAATATTATAATTTAAAGTATCTTCTATTGTATATTTTAAATCATTAATTAATGTATTTAATAATAACAATTCCAAAGATTCATTATTAAATAATTTTTGATAACTTAAATTATCAATAATAGGAATTAAATTAATATGTTCTGTTATTTTTGAATCTTTTTTAATTTTAATTAAATTATCTTTATTTATATCAAATTTACCTTTATTTTTATAAAAAGTATCATTTAGAATGATATTTAAATTAAAATAATTTTCTTTTGATTTAATTTTAATATTTAAATTTGATATATTATTTTGAATATTTTCTATTAATTTTAATTTAATAGTAAAATCATTATTTTTAAATTTATTTAAAATTTGTATCCATTTATTTTCATTACTTTCTTTTATAATTTTATCTATTAATTCTGAACTTGGATTATTAAAATCTAATGTTAAAATAATTTGGTTAGTATCACTTTTATAACTGAAAGGAATTTTTTCTTTTTTATAATATAACTCTTTTTCTATTGATGTATTTAAATCAAATTTAATTTGATTATTAAAAAATAAATGTAACCAATTTAATAATTCTTTATCAGCTTTAATAAAAGTTTTTAAACTTCTTTCTGATTTAATTATTTTTTTAATTTTCTTATATTTATGAACTTTTTTTTGTTTAATGACATTTAAATTATTATTTTTAATAATTTTCTTTTTTAACAATATTTTTTTATCTTCTTTTTCTTTTTTTAAATTATTTTTTTGTAAAAAATTATTAATAATATTTTTTTCATTTTTTAATTGATCTAAATTTATAATTAATGAAAAAATAAATATAGATAATAAAAATATACTCATTATAATTAATAAAAATGGTTTATTTTCTTTAATATCAAGGTTATCTTTATTAATTTTTAAAAATTTGAATATATAAAATAAATTTGAATTTATTTTAAATAAAAGAAATAATGAAATTAACTCAAATACAATAGTTAATATAAACCAATAATTTTGACTTAAAATAGTTGTTAAATTTGAATTCATTACTTTTAAATTTAAAATATATATAAGATAATTTAATCCTATTGAAAATAATGTTGTAAATACAAAAAATACTGTTAAATTATATAATTTGGATTTAGTAATATATTTATGTATATTATTTTTTTCAAAATAAGTGTTTAATAATTCAGTTAATTTTAAATTATTAAATATCATAATAAATAATCCAAATAATGGTATTAACTCAAACAGTGAAAAATACCATTTATTGTAATCATTTTTATCTACTTTATTATCTAAAGTTTTTTCATTAACCTTTGTTTCTGAATTTTTATTTAAAAATAAATAAATTTTTATTTTTAATCCTAAATATAAACTATATGTAATAATTCCAATAAATATAAATACATACAGTAAATAATTAATAGAGTTATTAAAATTTAAAAAATTTATAATTTCATACATACAACATAATCCTTTTCTTTTTTTTATATATCTCAATGTAATATACATATACTTTTTTTTATATCTTTTTTTCAATTAATAAAATTACATACTGAATAGTTAATTGATAATTATTCAAAATATAAGTATAATAATGATATTAATTAAATAAAAATAGGATATTTTATGATAAATTTTATGAAATATAAAAAAAATAGTTTCATCTTTTCTTCAGTATTAATAATTATGAGTATTTTTTTATTAATATTTAATAATTTTAATTATGGAATTGATTTTGATGGTGGAAAAATCATTCAAATAAGATTTGATAAAAACATAAATATTAAAACAATAAAAAATAAATTAAATTCAAAAATAAAAAACTTAAAAATACAAAAAATTTCTGATAATGAATTAATATTTAGAACTTCTATGAAAAATAAACAAAATATTATAAAAATCTTAAAAGATAATTTAAAAAAATATAAAATAGAAATAAGAAAAAATGATTTTGTAGGTCCTAAAATAGGAAATGAATTAAAAATTAATAGTATTATTGCATTGATATTATCATTTATCTCAATATTAATTTATATAAGTTTAAGATTTGAATTAAAATTTTCCATATCTGCAATATTAACATTATTTCATGATGTAATAATAGTTATTGGATTTTTGATCTTATTTAAGATTGAAATGAATTTAGAAATTATTGCTGCAATATTAACAGTTATAGGATATTCATTGAATGACACTATTATTGTATTTGACAGATTAAGAGAAAAAATCAACAATAATTTAGATAATAATAAAATTAATTTAGAGGATATAATTAATATTTCTTTAAATAAAACTCTAACTAGAACTACTTTAACCTCATTAACAACATTATTTGTTGTTGTTACTTTAATGATTTTTGGAAGTCATTCAATATTTGGATTTACATTTACTATTTTTATTGGAATAATAATAGGTACATACAGTTCTATTTTTATTTCAACAGGTTCTCTATTTCCATTAGGTTTTTCATTAAAAAAATATAAAGAAAATATAAAATTAAAATTAATTAAGAAAAAACAAAAAGAAGAAATTAGAAAACAAATAGAATTTGGTGTTTTATGAAAAAGAATTTTTTAAATTTTAATTTTCCTTTAAAAACAAAAATATTCTTATATAATTTTTTTTTAAAAATCAGTATTATCTTATTTATATTAGTTGAACTAAAAGTTATTGAATATCATATATACATTTTGTTATTGATTATTTATATTATAATTTTATTCAAAAATGTATTAACAGAAGATGTAATTAAATATAAAAATAATAAAAATGAAAAAATTGTTAATTTTTTTATTAATATCACAATATTTATTATTGTATTATTTTCTATTGCTTTTAAATTTAAATTATTAATAAATTATATTATTATTCTATTTTTAAATATATTAATATATAAAATAATACCAATGAATATTAATAATAATCAGGAAAATAACAAATTTGACTTGATTAAACATTTTGAAGTCTTATATGAGAAAGATATAAAATATATTAATTATAAAAATTTAAAATTAAATGAAATAAAAAACAATATAAAAAAATAGCAAAAAAATATCATCCTGATCTTTATAAAAAAGATAATAATAAATTTATTAAAATTAAAGAATCTTATGAAGTAATTATTAAATATTATAAAATTAGTTGATTTTATATTAATAATGATATTTTTTACTATAAATATTGTTTTTTCAATTTCTACTATTAAACTACCACCCACTGAAGGAGGTGGATTTCTTTCCTAACTGAATAAAAAATCAATAAATTATAAGTTAATTTTATTAATTAATTATAACGAAAGGCTCACTGGATAGTTTCTACACTGTTAATTATATTTAAACAAGCATTGTAATCTCTTGGAATTTCATGTTACAAAAATGAACTATAATAAATTTATGAAAAAATTTTTAATTGAATTAAGTAATTCTAAAGATTTTTGAATATGAAAATTTATTGTAAAAAATTCATCTGTTGTTGAAAAATTAACAGCATCATTTATGATAAATACAGCTAATAATATTAAGATAATCCATTTTATCATTTATTATTCCTATTCAATATTAGTATATATAGAATTTAACTCTAGATATAAATAATCAAATGATAAATCATCTAAATTAGTTTCATTTATTACATTTGTCATAAGAACATTATCTTCTTCACCATTCCATATTTTTTTGTAAGTACCTTCTTTATAACCATTATCTTGTCTAAATTGGTTTAATACATTTTTACCTATATAAAGTTTATATAATTCTTCTTTTGATAATTCATAAGTTTGACAAGCTTCTATGAAGAAAATAATAATTTCTTCTATTCTTTCCAAGATGTATGGAACATTTTTAGTTTTTTTATATTCTTGTAATTCAAGAGTTTTCATCATTAATCTATCAAATACATTTATATATTCATTAATATTTTGATGTTCTTTTAAATTCCATTTTTTAGGGATATAAATATTTGTAAATTTTTTATTGAATAGATTTTCAATATAATCATAATTAATATTATCTAAAATTTCTCTATTTGAATATTTATATATATTGTTGTTAATTTTTTTTGATTCACATATTTTATAACTTGAAATAATTGTACTCATTAAAAAGTGCCAAATATCAACTAATTCAATTCTTATATTTAGAAAATCTGGTTCTTGATTTATTGATTTCCAATGTTTCCAAGGCATAGATTCAATTAATTCTGCAATCTCTAAGACAATTGCTCTTTCCCAATTTATAATCTTACCTTTTTCAGTAATATTTAAAATCCAATTTTTTCCATTAGTAAAATCATTTAATTTATTTTGTAATATGAACATTTCTTTAAACATAAAAATCCTTTTTTATTTATTATATAATAATTTGATCTTATAAATCAAATATTTTATTTATTTTTTTTAAAGTAAAAATTCTACATCATTATTGTGATGATAATTTTTATTTATATATTTTATTAATGTATTATAATCAAATTTTTCAGCATTTGGTATTTTCATAATATGTATTTTTTTTGAATTCATATTTACTAAATTATTAATATGAAATAATATTTCTTTTAATTCTTTATTTTTTTTGTTTCCATATGCAATAAATAATAATCCAGGTATTGTTTCTAATAATATTATACCAATTAAAAATTGATTTTTATTTAAACCAAATAAAGAATATATATCACCTAAATTATTAGATTTTAACATTTGATTATATTTATTAATATATCCTAAATCAAAATATGTAGAATATAAATCATAACCAGAATATAATATAGAAAAAATACCAATATAAATATATAAATTATATTTAAACATTTAATTATAGATCAATATATTTATTAAATGTTGGTTTATCAATTACTCCATTATTTAATAATTCTTCAAGATTTTCTTTTTTAGAATAATAATTTATAAAATTTTCTTTTTTAAAGTTATCTATTTTTAAATCTAATTCTGCAATTTCTGCTATAACAGTTCTACCTAAATATCCCTTTATTTTAGAAAATTCACATTTTTTACAACCATGAATATTTCTTTTAAATAAACCTGATTTTAATTGTATTTTACAATCACATAATTTTGGAATCAATCTTTGATTTATTACTCCAACAAGAGTATCTTCTATTTTGTCTTTACCAATACCTAAATCCATTAATCTTAAAATTGAACTTTCTACATTGTTTGTATGTAATGTCGAATAAACAAAGTGACCTGTCAATGCAGCTCTAAATGCTTCTGTTGCGACTTTATTATCTCTAATTTCTCCTAATAATATAATATCTGGATCTTGTCTTAAAAACATTTTTATAGCTTTTAAATATGTCATTTGATATTCTTCATCACCTTTTGTATTAACTTGATATTGGTCAATACCTTCAAAAAATATTTCAACAGGATCTTCAATAGTTTTAATGATTTTTGGATTTTCTTGATATATATTTTTAATATGTGTATATAATGTAGTTGTTTTTCCTGAACCTGTTGGACCTGTTACTAAACATATACCATATTGATTTTGTTCAATATTTTTTATTATATCTAAAGCTTTTTTTGTATAACCAAGTTTTTCAAGAGTTAAATCTTTATTTAAAGAAGGTAAGTTTCTAATAACTATTGAATGTCCTAAAACACTATTACCAACAGAAAGTCTAAATTCTTTAACTTTATCTAAAATTTTTAAAGTAAATTTTCCATCAATTGGTTTAACTGAAAACTCATCTTCATTAGCATTATTTATAAGAGCAATTCTTATATTCTCACCTAGTTTTTTATCAATTACTTCCCAATTTTCCTCTTGAAAATTACCATCAACTCTAAATCTTATTAAAACATAATCTTTCATCCAAGAAAGATGTATATCAGATGCATTCATTATTTCAGCTTTAGTTAATAATTCATTAATAAATGTAATAGTATTTTGACTTTCCAATTTTAATGTTTCAAATAAAAATGCATATAAAACTTTTATTGAATTTTCTTTTTCTATTAAAAATATTTCACCATCACAATATTTTTTTAAAATTTTAATATAGATTTTCTTAAATAAAGAATTAATTATAAGAGCTTTTTTACCATTTCTAGTTAAAACAGGAATAATTAAATTATCTTTAAAAAATAAAAATTCTTGTTCAGACATAAATTCTTTATCAACTGGTTTAAAACCTCCATAAAGTAATATATCTATATCAACTATTGTTTTTAATTTAAAATTATTATCTTCTAATATATTTGAAAAAATATAAGTATCTTTATCTTTTACATCAATTTTTATTAAATCATTTTTTGATTCAGAAATTTCACTTTTTATTTCTTCATTTAAAAAACCTATTTGAGTTTTTAGTGAATTTGATATTTTATCAAAAAATGAGTTTTCTTTTTTATTCTTATCCATAATATTCCTTTTCTATATTTTAAAACCATTCATTATACCAACTGTTGATAACATAATTAAATCAAGAATTGGTTTTAATATTACTGCTGTCATTAATAACTGTCCTATTAAAGGAACAAAAGTTTTTAATCTTTTTAACATAATATTATACCTTTCATTATTATATGTTATAATATCTTCTAGCATTTCTTTAAAATCTGATGTAGTTTCTGCTATTTTAAATAAACCAACAGTAAAAGGGTCAAAACCATATTTATTTAAGATTAAATGTAAGTTCATATTACCAGTTTTTAAAACATCATTCATCTCACTAAATATCTTATTATTAAAACTTTTTGTATTTTGTTTTGACAACATATCAATACTTTGTCCTATAGAAAATCCTGTTTTATGTAAATTATATATATTTGTCATAATTTCAAGTGTAGTTTCTTTTTCTGTAAATGGAAATAATTGAAAATATTGTTTAATATAATATCTTTTAATTATTTTCATAAAACTTAAAAAACCAATTGTTGTCAATAGAAATATAATAAACATCTTAATAAAAGTAATTTTATCATTTAAGTATACAGGAATTTGTATATTTGATTCTTTTGCTAAATTATTAATTGGATCTACAATACTATGTCCAAGTTCATATAAATAAGGTTGTCCTATTATTAAAATTAATGAACCTAATAATGGAGGTAAAAACAAACTTAATATTATTTTATTCATTTGTCTATTATTTGAATTTGAACCTAATATATATTCTAATGCATCATCCATTCTTGGAGAAGAATCTAAAATTGAAAATTCATAATCATTAATTATATTTAATTCATACATACTTTTAGTTATATTTTCACCATCATCATTTACTTTTTTAAGTAAATTATTCATTAATTTTAGATATTCTATTTTTCCACTTAATGTATATTCTTCTGATTTTACTTTTATTAATAAATTTAAAGAAATTCCTCTTTCTATTCCTTTAGCAAAAAATTTTAATAAAAGTTCTCTTTCTTCTTGATCAATTGAACGATTAAATAATCTTGCATTAAAAACTTTAATTTTATGTGGTATTAATTTATCTAATGGTACTTTTATATTTTCATTTATAATAATTAAATTATTTTTATCTTTTTCTTTTTGTAATTTTAATTTTAAAATTTTTTGTTCAAGTGTATTTAATTCAACCATACTTTTAATTTCCTATATAATACACATGGGTACAAATAAATTTTTTATTTTTTTTATCTTGATGACAAGTTGGTACATAACCATTTAATTTACTTTTATAATATTTTGAATATAAATTTGAATTTGGTTCTTCATCAAATACAGAAATAAAACCTATTTCATTTTTACTTATAATTTTAAAATTGTCATTTATTTTTCCAATTTTACTAAATGGATTTATTATTTCAAAAGAAGAATCTATATAATGTTCATCCTTTAATTGTTTTAAACTATTTGGTATTTTGTTGTTTTCATTTTTATAATTAATAATTACATCTGATAAAATTTTTTCTTGTTTTAACATACCATCTAAATATAAACTTTTTACAATAAAATCTGAACTTGTCATTGAGTTTACTGCTAAATATGACATAACAATTAATAATAATACTAATTGTAAAACAAATCCATATAACATTTTTTTCCTTAAAAATAATAATTATTATTATAATATATAATTATTTTAAAAATAAATCAATTAATTAATTAATTAATATCTTTTAAACCTAAAGAAATTATTTCTTTAGATTTTTTAACTAAATTACCATTACCTTCAAATAATTTATTTTTTGCTTTACTATAAGAATTGTTAACTTTATCTAATGAAATTCCTATATCTTCTATATCAATAATAAAATTATTGAATTTTTCATTCATTAATTTTATATTTTCTATAATATTTTTCATATTATTAGATTGATGAGATATTTTCCAAACATTAAATATTCCTCTTAATGTAGCATATAAAGAAGTTGGTGATGCAAGTAAAATATTATTTTTATATGCTTTTTCTAATATATCTGGTTCTTTTTCCAATATTAAAAGAAACACACTTTCAATTGGAATAAACATAATAACAAAATCTAATGTATTTAAATTAGAAATATTTTCATATTTTTTAACAGATAAATTTTTAATATGAGAGTTGACTGAATTAATTAATAATTTTATATTTTTTTCTTCTTCTTCTTTAGTATTTGAACTTATATATTGATGATATGATTTAATTGATACTTTTGAATCAATTATAATACTTTTATTATCAGGCATATCAATAATAACATCAGGTTGTAATCTTTTATTTAATTCATTGTTTTTAGAAAATGATTTTTGAATTCTAAATTCATGATTTTCTCTAAGTCCAGAAGACTCTAATAATTTTTTTAATATGTCTTCACCCCAATTACCACTTTTTTTATTATCGTTAAGTAATGCTTTACTTAAATTTGAAGCTTCATTTGAAATTACATTAGTCCATTCTTTTAATGAAATTATTTCTTGTTGTAATGAACTTCTTTGTTTAGTATTTTCAATATTAATTAATTCTAATTTTTTATTAAAATGTTGAATATCTTTTTTAAATGGATTAAGTAATAATTCTAAATTTTTTTCAGCTTTAATTTGAGTTGAATCTAATATTTGTTGAGATAAAATTAAAAATTCTTTTTTTAAACTATCTTTTGTATTATTTAAAAAATCAATTTGTTTTTTATAATTTTCTATTTCTATATCTTTATTATCTAATATTAATTTTAATTCTTGTTCAGCTATATTAATTTTATTTTTTAGAGTAAAAATAATTTTATACTGATATATATATAATACAATTAATATAAAAATAATAGAATCTAACAATATATATATTTTATTTACTTCCATTTTAATTCCTATTTTTTATATAATCATTATATATGATTAATAATCATAAGTCAAATTAAAAATAATTTTTGTATTTAATTTTTGATAAAATCAAAAGAAATAAAGAAATTAATCTTTATTTCTCATAGTATTCAACTAATGATTTGGTGTAACCACCAATCTTTTTCATTGAATTTTTATCTCCAAAAGTCCAAAAAGCTGCTTTAGCTCTTGAAATTGAAACATTCATCATATTACCATTATCACTATTAATAAAATGTCTTCTAGAATTTTCATCCATTGAAGAATCAACAACAGGAGAAAGATAAATAATTTCTCTTTCAGAACCTTGAAAAGCATGAACTGTCCCTACTGTAATTTTAAATAAATTATTATTCATAGGTAAAAGTTTTTTAATTAACTTAACTTGATTTCTGAATGGAGTAACAATCCCAATCTTACTAAAAAATTGATCTTTAGTAATTTGATTTTTGTTATGAATATTATACTCTTTCACAAGTTGATCTAAATTATTAACTATATGATTAATAATTCCTTTAGCTTCTAATTCAGAAGAATTTTTAACAACTTTAGATTCAGTATGAAATAAAGACATACTTTTAAAAGATGTGCTATCTAGATATAATTTTTTTGAATATGTTCGTACTTTAGGAACTAAAATACCTTTATAAACAATTTCATTACATAAATCAATAATTTCATCTTTACATCTAAAATGTTCTTTAAGCCAAAGATTGTTTTCTTCATAATCTTTCATATTAGGTAATTGAATCTTAGTAGAATCATTTGCCATTTTTATAAAATTAGTTTGAAGAATAGAGACTCTTGAATGAAGTTCACTAGGAACACCAAGTAAAAGTTTATCATCATCTTCTTTTGATAAAGTGACAACAGGTTCAATTTGCATTTCATCACCAACAATAACAATTTTTTTAGCACTATAAATAGTTGGAATTGAAATTGCAGGTTGAATCATACCAGATTCATCTGTTAATATTATATCAAAAAATTCTTTTCCATGTTTAAATCTAGAATACATTGAATGCATAGTAGTTGTAATCATAGGAAACAATGGAGTTATTAATGATAGATTATCTAAACTATATAATGAAGAAAAATATTTATTATTATTTTTGTCAAAAGGTTTGTTTATATCAAAAGATTGTATATTTAGAATATAATTGTTATCTTTTGTTTTAAAAATAGAAAAACCACCTGTTTTTTCATTATCAGGAGAAGATTTCCATTTAAATCTAAAAAGTTCTGAAGCTATCTTTTTATTATTACTAATATCAGATTCACTCCAATTATATTTAAAAGGATCATCACTTCTTTTAAAATATTTAAAAGAGCAGCTACCACTTTCTATATACTTTTCACCTTTTTTTTCAGTTTTTTGATTTTCACATTGAAAAATTGGAGATTTAACATACTTTGTTTCACCATTATATGTTCTAACACCAGATTTAAAAAGTAATTTACCACCACAAACAGGACACTTATGAATATTAGCATTTAATCTTTTTAAATTAATAATAAAAAATGCTTCTAACATATGTAAAGAATGAAAAAATGTTTCAAACCTTTCTTTTGTATCAAGTTGAGATAATCTAGATAAAGTATTATGTTCTAATTCAATCATACCATCTAAACCTGAAAGATCTATATGTTTTGATAAAGTTAAAAGTAAATGCTTTTCTTTATTATTTTTAAGTTCATTATATTTATCTTGATTAAAAATAAACTTTTCCAAAGTTATTCTAACCATATGATTAGAATTAACTTCTTCTTGAATATTTTTAATGTAAAGATTTAATTCAGTTATATAAGAATTGTAATCTTCAAAAAATGAAGATAATTTTGGATAACTGACAATTTTTATTTTGAACTTAGGTAATGAATTAAAATAAGAAACCAATTCAGATTTAGACTCAATAAGTCTTTTTTCTTCACCAGTGATTTTATTAATTAAAGCAGAAAATTTTGAAATTTCATATTCTTTTGCAATAATAAAGTTAAAATCATTAATCTTATAATTAAGTTCATCAATAAATTTATTATCAAATTGAGGAATAGTTTTAAGTCCATTCATCAATTTTTTATACTGTCCATTTACAGTTTTAATAATTGGATTATCAATTTCTAAAGTTTTTAGTTTACTAATTACTTCAGCATAAGATAATTTTGTCATTTTCTTTAAACCTTGAATATTTTTACTTTTATTTCTAAATTTTTTCAATTCTTCTTGAACAATATTTTTTATAACCTGATTATTTCTTAGTATTTTTTGCTGTAAATCTTCAATAGCAATTTCTAAACTAGAATAACCTGATTTTTCTAAATAAAAATTTTCAATTTTATTTAAAATTTTAGTATCTCTATACATTCTTTCAATAAACATAAAAATTTCTTGAAGAGATATATCTAGAGTTCCTGAATTTGTAAAATCACCTTGTCCTAAATTTGATAATTTAACATTAAATATATTACGATTAATTATATTTAATGAAGTTTTATTACCATCTTTATTAAAAAAGTGAAGATTAGGAACAGTTAACCAACGATTATAACCTGCATCTTTTGCATCAGTTAAACCACCACTAATTCCTTCTATTATATTTAAAATAGCTTGATTAACAGAAGAAGAACCTAAAATTGGTTTTCCAGTATTTATCAATCTATTTCCACTAATCTTATAATCTTTATAAGCTTTTTGAGTATTTTCAACTAAATTATTAGCAAAAATTGAACGCAATAAAGCTGTTTTACCAGTGCCAGGAGGTCCATTAACAGGAACAACTTTTAACTCTGGTGATATTGTAGCTATAAGACTATATCTTTGACTTTCTGTTAAACCAAAATCACTAGAAAAATTTCCATAATGTTTAGTTTGACGAGAAATAAAATCCTCAAAAGACATTGATAGTTTATTTAAAGTAGTTTCTTTAGAAGAAAAAATAAAATTAACTAAAGTATCAGATTTATCAAAATTATTACTATAATGAGGAATTAATTCTTCATTGTAATGTTTTATTAAACCTTCAACCATGCCTTTTTCTGAACTTTCACCAGATAAAGTTTTTAAATAATATTGAAAAATATTAAGTAAATCCTTTTGTTCCTGTTGAATGTTATTATTGTTTATCATAAATGACTCCTTTTTTTTAATAAAATCTAAAAAAGATTTTATACATTACTGTTATATATTGAAAATATAATTATTATAATGTATATTATCTGAATATAAAATAAATTTAAAAAGGTTTTAAAATGATAAAAAAAATATTATTAATTAGTATATTTTCATTATTAATATTAAATGCAAGTAATTATAAAAATAATATAAATATGGATTTTGTTAAAAATTTTAATAAAGAAAATAAATATAAACAAAAAAATATAAATAAATTTAATGTAAAAAAATATAAAAAATTATTATTAAATAATAAATTAAATTTTAATAAAGAAATGAAAAAAAAACAAAGATATAATATTGAAAATCAAAAATTTGATAATAAAAAAATGAAAAATTTAATGGAAAAATTTAATAAAAAAATAAATAATAATGAAAAAATTAAAAATAAAATAAATGAATTTAATTCTTCAAAAATAAAGAAAATAAATGATTTAAAAGAAAAAATTCTTTTTAATTAATTTAATTTTCAACTATTAATTTATCTTTAGGTTTATTAATATAAAATCCCATTTGATTATTAATACCTATTTCATTTAAAGTTGAAGATATTTCTTTACTTCTAACAAAAGAAGCTATACATTCAATATTATATTCATTACACAATTCTTTTATTGTTTTTACAATAAGTTGATCTGACTTATTTTCATCTATATTTTGAATATAAGAATTTTTTATTTTTAAATAATCAATATTTAAATTCTTGATTTTTTCAAAATCCTTTAAATTATCTCCAAAATTATTAATAGAAACAAAATATTTTCTTTCATTTTTTAATTTTAAAATAAAATCATTTATAAATTTATTATTTACATAATTTATATCAAATACAAATATATCTTTTAAATTATTTTCTTCTATTAATTTAAATAAATTTACAATGAAATCTTCATTTTTTAATTCAAATTCATCTATTGGAAAATATATTTTAGGTTGAATTTTTAAATCATGTTTATGATTAAATTCATTATAATCTTTTATAATTTTATTTAAAAGTAAATTAGTTATTTGAAAGAAAAATGAACTTTCTTTTGCTATATTCATAAAATCAATAGGTGATAATATATCTCCATCATTTTTTTTCATTCTCATTAATGATTGATAACCAATAATTTTATTAGATTTTGTATCTATTATTATTTGATAATATGGAAAAATATCTTTAGATTCAATACCTTCTTTTGTAGCGATAGCCCACAAATCATTTAATTCTATTTGCTTCTTTATATCTACATCATCATTTAATCTAACATGTCTTTTTATTTCAGTTTTATCAACTTTACCTTGTTGAAATAAATACATTAAATTATCATAATATGAATAATATTCAATAAAATTTTCTTTTTTATAATTTTCTTCACCAACTTCCAATATAGCTATTTCTGTAATTGGAGCTCTACCTTTGTAACCAGGTATTTTTGAAGAATGACAAAATGAACATCCTTTCTCATTTCTTTCATAATAAACAGTATCACTATATTTATCTTTTTTTTGAATTTTACATTTTTCACATAATGTTGGAATAAGTCTTTGTGCAACAATACCTCTAACTGTATCTTCTAAATCAGCTATTTCCATATCCATATCCAATAATCTAGTAAAAGTTGATTCAACTGAATTTGTGTGTAGTGTAGACCAAGTTAAATGTCCAGTTTTTGCTGCTTGAATTGTTACATCTGCAACTTCATTATCTCTAACTTCACCAACTAGAATAAAATCTGGATCTTGCCTTAAAAATAATTTAACTGCTTTTGCAAAAGTAAATTGAGAACTCTTTTCACCTTTTAAATTTACTTGAAATTGATCAATTCCATCAATATCAATTTCAACAGGATCTTCAATAGTTTTAATTATTTTATCTGAATCTAATAAAACTTCATTAATTATTGTATATAAAAGAGTTGATTTACCAGAACCTGTAGGTCCTGTAACTAAACAAATCCCATATGGTAAATCTTTCATCTTATTGATTAATTCAATTGCTTTTGGTGAATAACCCCAATCTTTAACTCTTGTGTTTTTATTAATTAAAGATTCAGATCTAATAACAATAGAATATCCTTTAACTGTTGGTCCAATCGCAACTCTATATCCTCTTTCTTTTTGATCAATAATCATATCAAACTTACCAGATATTTCATTTTTTTCATATTCATCTTCACCAGTTTTATTAACACAAATATTTTTAAATGATTCTCCTAAAGATTTGGGAATTATTCTATGAGGTTGAGGAACAATTTCTCCATCAATTCTATATTTTACAGAAACACTCTCATTCTCCCAAGATACATGAATGTCAGTTGCTGCTTTTCTGTTTGCCTCCTGCATAATATCATTAAAAAAATCTAAAGCTTCTTCATCTGAATATTCTGTATTTTTATTATCATAGTTATCCATTAAATTAAATAAAATTTCTTCACTAACATATACAATACCTAATTCAGAATTATAATACTTAAAAAAATATTTCAAATCTTCTTTTTTTAGTCTTTTTAATAAATTTTCATCTGATGTTGTTATAGTAATAAGATTATTTTTAATATTTCTTATAGGTAAAAAACCTTCTTCATTAAATAATGTTAACTCATTAATATCAAAAAAATCATTTGTTAATAATTCATAATTTTTATTAAAATCCTCTAATATAACTATTTCTTCTGAAAATTTTAATTCATTTAAAGAATTAATCATTTTTAGATATCCTCAAAATAATGTCTGACAATAATAGGTTTTTTTTCTTTAATTAAAGTATTTTTATTATTTTCAATTGCTTCAATTAGATTTTTTAATCCAAATAAAGATTTAAAATTATTTTTATTTTTTATATATTTAAATTCAACAAATCTATCATTAATTTTATTAACAATCCAACCATTAAAATCATCACCTAATTTAAATTTTACTTGAACTTTTTTATAAACTGTTTTTAATCTTTTCTTTTTTTCTTTATTTTTATTTGATACACATGAATTATTCATCATACTTGAATTATTATTCATCATACCTGGATTGTTTATCATACCTGGATTGTTTATCATACCTGGATTGTTTATCATACCTGGGTTATGATTTGGTGGAGTAGGTAAATTATTGTTTTTTTTATTAGAAATAGTATTTGTTGATTTTTTTTCATTTTTTTTAGATACTATATTTTTATCTTCAACTTCTTTTAAATATTTATATTCTAAATATCCATAAACTAAATATTCATCATTTATTTTAATATATTTAGTTGGAATTGGAATATCCCTATAACTTATCTCATTTTGATTTTCTTCTTTATTTTCATTATTCTCATTTTTTTTATTTTTTAATTCATTTGTATTTAATGTTTTTTGAACATTATTCTTTTCTTCTTTGTTTAATTCTTTTAATATATTTAAAAAATCAGTAATCTCATCATTCTTAACACTATTTTTTTTATTATCTATTTTTTTTTCTATTGTATCAGCTACTGCATAAATATTAATTGATAATAAGAATAAACTTATTATTAAAATATTTTTCATTAAAATAATCCTTTTTGTAAAATTTTTTTTGTTTTCCATTTTGTACTTACTACAATATCTTTTATAAAAAATAAAGGTAAAATTATAGTTATTAAAATTACTGTATAAGTATGATTTAAATAATTGTTTTCTATTAATGCAGAACCTTCTGGAGTATTTAGATAAAAATAAGAAAGAATTAATATAATAGGTAATAACCAATTTGATATTAAATCACTTTTTAAAACATCTTTTTCTTTTATTAATTTTTCTACCTTATCTTCTAAAACAATAACTTTATCAATAAGTTCTTGTTTAGTTTTCTCACTTTCTTCAAATTTTTTATTTAACTCTATTATTGCTTCTCTTTGATTCAACATATACAAATTCCTTTTAACATTTATTTAATAATATCAATTTTATTTTTTTTAATCAATTATTTTTCCTTGATTATTTGAGATAAACAATATTTTAGATGAATCCAAATAAACAATTTTATTTTTAAATTTTAATAAAATTAAAATTAAGTTAATTTGTCCTTTTTTTGACTTTGAAATATATCTTAATTTAATTAAATAATCCTTTTTTTTATTTGATACTTTTTTCTTAGATAAAACTTCTACTTTAGTTATTTTAAATTGAAGACTATCCATAAGGTCTATTTTCCATCTTTTCTTAAAAACTTCTTCTTCTTTTTTTGTTGTTTTATAACTATTTTTCATATTTTTTATATTAAAAGAACTATTTTCAGAAAAAGTTATTAAAGATTTATATTTTTCAGATTCTGTATAATAATCATAATATTTATTTCCAATAATATAAAAAAGAGATAATAATATAAATACAAATATTACAAAATAATATTTATATATTTTTTTAAGATTTTCAGAATAATTTATATTTTTAAAGAAAAAAATAATTTTTTTTAATTTAAAATTAGTTAATTTTTTAATTATATAATTTTGTAATTCTTTAATTTTTATCATTTCTATATACTCCATTTTCAAAAAATATATATTTATTATTTTTTAAATTTTTTGTTAAATTTTTACCAAATTTTATATAATCATGATTAATTCTATCAATTTCTTTAATTTTTTGTATTTCAAGTAACTCTTGTTTATCTTTTTTTAAATTTTTTTGTTTTATTTCATAATCTTTTTTTAATATTTCTATTTTATTTTCACTTAAATTATTTAAATAAGGAATTAAGTATTTTTGTATTGAAAAATATGAAATAACTAAAATCAATATACCTAAAAAGATGTGAAAGAAAAATAAAAATATTTCTTTTTTACTTTTAAACAATGTTAAAGAATTTAAATTAATGGGATAAATAATTTCTATTATTTCTTCATTTTCTTTTAAAGATGATTTACTAATTAATATTTTTTTTTCTAAATCTAAATAAAAATATCTATATTCATGTTCTTTTAATTCTTCATTTAAAATTATTGAAAGTTGATAACTATCAAAATCAATTTTTTGAAAAATAATTGTTTCTTTATTTTTATTATTCCAATAAATTATTGCAACTTCTGTATCAGTTTCAATAACATTAATAAATCCTAAATCTTTATTGTTTAAATTTTCATATTTTAAATAAAAATTATAAATAATTTCTTCAATAAAGAAACCTCTTTCTTTTTCTTCATTAAAATATTTTATATTATCTAAAACTATTGTTTTATTATAATCTTTTTTTGGTAATGGTTGTTTTATTCCAAAAAATAACTTCATAAGTTATACCTTTATTTTATTGTTGCACTAATGGTAAATATTAATTCACTTTTTTTTATTGATCTAGATTTTGATGAACCAATCACATCAAAAAAGCTATTTTCTTTACCAATCATAGGTAATGAATTTTTATCACCTTTTGACTTGTCTATTATATAACCACCAATCATTACTGTTTCATTTGGTTTTATTAATATATTTTGAGTAAAATCTTTATGTGAAGTATTTTTTAGTTGAATTGATTTTCTTTGTGTTTCAGTACCATATTCATATTTGTCTAAACTAATTAAACTTGAAATATTTGGTTTAAGTGCTATTTTTATACCATCTTTTTCAATTCTTGGATATAGAGTTAACTTAAAACCTGTATCTATTGTATCAGTTTTTATATTTTGACTTACTTCACCTTTTATAATAACACCATTAGTATCAGTTCTATCTGAAGTAATTGTTTCTTCTATACTTTTTACATAATCTTGACTATTTGTAATATTCATTGTTACAGGTAAATTGTTAATAGTTTCTAAAATTGGTCTTGTAACAATAGTTGTTTTACCAAAAGTATTTAAAAATTGAAAAATACCTTTATTTAAATTTTGATTATCTGAAGTACCATTTGTTTTTTGAATTGTAAGTCCATTTGCATTTGTTGAAATAATACTTGATGTCATATTTGTATTCAAATTAAATGCAAATTTACCATACTCTTTAACAATATTTGAATAATCAATACCAAATTGATTTTTATCATTTAGTTGAACTTCATATATTTTAAAATTAATTACAACAGATTTTCCATAAATTTCATTGAATTTATCAATAATTATATCGGTTCTTTCTAAATCACCTTTATTACCATATATAGATAAAGTACCATTTGTTCTATTTAGAACTATATTTTTAGTTGAAACCATTTGTCTTAATTCCATCTCTAAATCTTCAAATGGTTTAATAGTATCAACTACTAAATTTGTTAAATTATCAACAGTTTGTCCATTCATATTCTTACCGGAAGATTGAATTTGTAATGGTTGTAATTTTAAATCATAAAATTTCATTTTTTTATCTGTAATTGTAATTGTTTTTGTAACAGGTTCAAAATCTATAAATAATTCATATTCATGTTCTATTTCAGATAACAAATCAAGTAAACTTCCTTTATATTTTCCAACAAGTGATTTTTGATCAAATACTGGTGGTGTTAATATTATTCCATTCATCATATTATTATTCATATTATTGAAACCATTATTCATATTGTTGAAACCATTATTCATATTATTATTGAAACCATTATTTATATTACCAATCATTCTCATTTGATTATTAATATTATTTCCAGTGTTTCCTGCAACATTTATACCATTAGGGATAAAGGTATTATTTGAATTTTGATTAGTATAAGTGCTTATTGAAAAATTTTTAGAAGGTAATTCTTCTACATCAATTTTATCTTTCTTTTTATCATTAGAATTATTTTCATCTTTTGCTTCAGGAGTTACTTTTAATATAATATTAAAACCTAAATATCTTAAATTATTAAATAATTCACTATAAGAAATATCTTGATTTACTTCTATTGGAATATCAAAAACTTTTTTCTTTTCTATATCCTTTTTTATTAAAGCTATTTTTTCTTTATTTTTTAACATAATTGATTTTTTAATTTCTGTTTTTTTATCTTTAAGATAAATTAATCTAGAATTAGCACTTACTTTTAAATATAGCTTCCTATCATATTTATTATTTAAATAATATAAAGCATCATTAATATTTATATTTTTAATATCAATATCAAAAATTAGTTCATCACTATCTAAAGGATATTCAACAATATTAAAACCTTTTTTATTTAAATTAAATATTAACATAGACAAATTATCACCCTTTTGTACTGAAAAAGTATTAATTGTTAAATTTTTTGAATTTTTATTAAAATTTAAATTTGGAGTTAAACGATCAAGATCTTTTGAAGCACATCCTGAGATTAATAATAGAGTTGAAATTAAATAAGATGATATTTTTATTTTATTTTTCATATTTTTCCTTATAATTTATTATAAATATAATACTTTATTTAAATAAATAAATCAAATAAAACTACAATCCCCTGAAGGAGGTGGATTTCTTTCCTAACTGAATAAAAAATCAATAAATTATAAGTTAATTTTATTAATTATAACGAAAGGCTCACTGGATAGTTTCTACCCTGTTAATTATATTTAAACAAGCATTGTAATCTCTTGGAATATTCAAACCACAACTACAAATATATTGTCTATCTGACAATTGCAGGTTATTATTGATTTTTCCACAAAAACTACATTGTTTAGATGTATTTCTTGGATCTACTTTTGAATATTTTATTCCATTCTGCACACATTTATATTAAAGTACTGTTAAAAATCTAGAATAAGATATATCAAGAATATTTTTCTTCA
>Ga0114934_10000063_pt1 | contig 53924 bp, 66 predicted proteins | sample 4SBtaG_2_FD_99695 | JGI IMG/M metagenome (GOLD analysis project Ga0114934, IMG submission 99695) | Deep subsurface microbial communities from Kolumbo volcano to uncover new lineages of life (NeLLi) - 4SBTROV10_white metaG | ecosystem: Environmental > Aquatic > Marine > Volcanic ...
AAATCTATTTAATCCATCCATATTAATAGTCAAACAAGCCAAACTTGCCTTTTTCGCAAAAAAACGCTATAATAGAGTGGATAAGGATAAGAAAGGAGCGGTTATGGATATAATTGAATTACTCGATGAGTTTAGAGAAAGAGCCATGAATGAGATTAAAGATGATGGAGAAGACAACCAAGATTATCTCTTACTTATACTGGCCATTGATGTTTGTAAAAAGGACATTGAAATTCAGCAATTTGGCCCACATATACTTATGATGGATATGATGGCGCGTTCTCCACTTCATGATGATACAAATGTCAAAGCGCTGCTCAAAGTAGATGAGAAATCCAAAGAAAAGAAAATAGTACTCACATGGGTATCCCCAGACGAATTGCATTAAATTATTTCTAGGGTTATATGACCGATTTTGTATTTTTTATAAAGATATTTCTTAATTTTCAAGACTATTTTCTTTGATTTAGAATGACCGGGTGATACTTCCCCGGTCATTACTATATCGCCTGGAACAATTTCCCAAATATGTACATGTTTTAGAGTGGCAGGAATGAATTTTTTGTTTACGTCGTCTATAAGTTTGTTAAGATTTATTTCTTCCGGTGTTGATTGGACTAAAATATGGTAAATATCCTCCAGTATGATATAAACCAACCAGAATATCATCAATGAAATAAGCAGAGAAGCAATAGAATCTAAATATAATCCTATCGTTGTACTAGAGAATAAAGCAACTATCACTACCAATATTGACAACGCCATATCATGTAATAAATGTATGAATGTACTTCTTATATTGAGATCATCTTTATTATGATTTCTAATTGCTAAAACAGATATACCTTTTGTAATTACAGCACCGATTGCCACCCAGAGCATTATTGTAGACTTTACAGATTCAGAATGAAATAATCTTGCTACTGCCTCTTTTGCAATAAAGATACTTACTGAAAATAAAACTAGTGCATTAATTGCAGCAACTATTATTTCTATTCGTTTTCTTCCATAAGTATAAATATCATCCGGAGGTTTTCTGCTCCATTTTCTTGCTAGAATTGTTAAGATTAGAGATGCAGAATCAGTAAAATTATGAATAGAATCCGAGATTAGAACTAAACTTTTAGATACAATCCCGCCTATTAATTCCCCAATAGCTATTAGAAGATTTAAGAAAAAACTGCGCCATAATTTCTTGTCCATTTGTAGTAATGGAATACGTATTAATAGAAAATGGGAGCCACACAATGCTGCTTGTGGGCTCCCAATAGAAAAACTATAGCTTGATTGTTTTAATTACCTAATAATTTTCTAGGCTCTTCTTTCTGCTCTATCTTTGCCGGAATTTCTATTACAAGAGTACCGTCTCTTGGGAAATTAGCAGTAGCCTTTTCGAAATCAAATTTTCCAGTAATGCCTACTACTGCTTTGGAATATCTGTGGGGGACTTCTGCAAGTAATGCCTCCAAGCGCTCGTTTTTCTTCTCTGGTTTCTCTTTTTTCCCAGAATCAATGCCAACTTCAATAGTAATTTCGCCACCGGAAACACTAGCTGAGATTTCTTCTTCTTTATACCCTGGAACTGCTGCTATAATTTTTAAACCCTTGAATGTATCGTCGTCATACATTCTGAAAACATTCATTTTGGGATATACACCCTTTACCCATACACTAAAATCATCTTCTGCTACACTTATATCTCGATTAATTTCTTGATCTTGAAGACCGTTTAGTTCTTTTTGTAGTCTTTCCATATTAAAACCCATACGCTCAAATAAAGAATTCGAGAATGGGTTTATCATGGTAGGATCCAGGAAATCCCTGAGTAACATACTGGATATTGGTCTTAGATATTCTGGTGTTGGTAGAATGAACCGTCTAATAGATTTGTTTCTGTGATTGGACATTGCTATACCTCCTTCATAAAGTTAGGTTCATATCCGCCTTCTATAAAAGTGCGAATATGGGCTATTGCCGCCACAATATAAGAATATTAATAGAAAATTTGTGGGGCCCGAGATGAGAAAGTTTCAAGCCCCACTAAGAACGAAGCCTTACGTGCCGTTATGTCTTATAGGGAAGTACTAATGTATTTGGCGCGTATTTGGCTGAATTCTAAAAACTTAGATAGTATTCATTTTGGAGTATTTGGGTACAGCATTTGTGGGCACGTTTTATGTATTTACTTGGAAGAAGGATCGCAAGAAAAAACGCGCCTCTAACTTAACTAGTTCTATTAATAGAAAGGCGTATGTTGTACTTGTTTTTTTAGATTTTTTCTCTTTCACTATATATGAAAGGTGAAATAATGGTAAAAATAGGAGTTTACTCAGATTTCCATATCGAGTTCAGAGTATTGTCTTTGAATGATATTATTCGAATGCTACCTGATGAATTGAATATTTGTGTTATTGCTGGGGATATCTCAACTTATGATTTACTTGAATACAGTTTTGAAGGATTCTGTAAAAAATATGAACACGTAGTTTATGTTATGGGCAATCACGAACTTTGGTATCATAGTTTTGAAGGTCTTAGAGCAAAAATAGCTAATATTCAAAAAAGATTTCCCAATTTACATTTTCTTGATAATACCAGGGAAATAATTAAAGGTATTCCGTTTATCGGTGCTGGATTATTTTTTAAACAAACTCCTGATAGTATACTTTTGAAGAATGTGTTTGGAGATTTTAAGTTTATTAATAATTATGCTGGTACTGTTTACAAAGAAAATAGTAAATCAGTCGCATTTTTTAATAAGAATATCCAAAGGGGTGATATAGTTGTTACTCATCATCTGCCGTCTTTCAAATCCGTGGATAGAAGATACACGAATGATAGACTCAACGCTTTCTTCGTGTGTGACATGGAACGTACGATAATTGATAAACAACCCGCATACTGGATTCATGGTCATACTCATACTAATTTTGATTATATGATTGGTGAAACTAGAATACTTGCGAATCCTTTAGGATATCCAACAGAGTTTGATAATGGATTTGTGGAGAAAATGGTCCTAGAGATTGATGGTTAGAAGGTCAACTTACCAGGACTCCATCCATTCCATGCAAGATTCTTCATCTTCGAATGTGACGCACCACAAGGGCAAGCCCTGTAGATTCAAACGAAGTCTGATTACACATTCGCACTCCTTATTCGTTTAGGGAACGCCACAATGCCCCTTATCTGCTTAACAGTATCAAACCGTATTGCAGTTACTTTTGAGTTACGAGCTATATTTATAGCTCCATTGACGTCGGCATTTATTAATAATCCGTCTTTGCTCTTAAATAATCCTCTTTTTATCCTTTTTCCTACATACTCATCGTGATGTTTAACTGGCTCATTGTCAATAGCCGAGCATTTGGATGTATGAGGTTCTTGTGTCTCAAGATATCTTAATCCATATTCTTGGCATTTAGAATTTAGCATTGTCATTAAATATCCAAATGGAACCTGAACAAAATTCTGGTTATTCTTTTTACCAAGGTTTATTTCTTGTTTCCACCACTTGTTATGCCCTATCACGATGGTTCCGATATCATTTGAGATACAGTAATCAAGAATATATTTAGCTGTTTTCCTCATTATATCTTTAACTCGGTTCTCTCTTTTTCTCTTTATCAGGAATTGCTGTCTTGTATAGTTTTTGATATTTTGTTTATCTTTAATACTTTGTAATCTGGCATTTCTCTTGTTCCAATAATAGTTAATTGATTTAAGTTTCTTACCGTCCATTATGAACGCCCTATTATTGGTAATATCATAGCAAGTGGCTAGATTAGATAACCCGATATCAATACTCAAAACATTATCCTGATTAAGATTCAAGTCTTGTTCTTTTACTTTATACACCACCTCCATTTTAAAAAATGTTGCTTTTTGTTGTGGGATAATTCTTATTTCAGCAACGCTCTCTGGGTCTATCTGCGTAGGAAAATCCAAGACAATATTTTTTATTCCAGTCTCTTTTTTGAGCCGTCTTGAAATCCCTATATTAACTTTGTTGTCTTTAATTTGGAATCCTTATAATAATGGCGGCAGGCGGAGGGTACCATCCCCATCCCCTCTATTAAAGGGGACGCACCGCTTTCGAGACGGGCTCCAGAGCAACTCCGGATTCACCTGCCGTGTTATTTTTGGCGGAGAGCGGAGGTCTCGAACCCCAGCCACATGGGTCTCATATGGCCCGTGTGCTTAGCAGGCACCGCCGACGCCTCGCCGGTTCGCTCTCCCCACTTAAGTATTTTGGCGGCAGGCGGAGGGCACCATCCCCATTCCCCTGTTAAGGGAACGCACCGCTTTCAAGACGGGCTCCAGAGCGACTCTGAATTCACCTGCCGCATTATTTCTGGCGGAGAGCGAAGGACTCGAACCTTATGCCCCTTGCTCGGAGGCACTCAACGCTTTCCAGGCGTGATCAGCACCATTGCGGATTCACTCTCCACTACTGGTGCCCGCGAGAGGATTCGAACCTCCACTTGTCTGGGTTTAAGCCAGTTCCCTCTGCCAATTGGGGTACACGGGCGAACTCTTTAACTCTTGGTGCGGCTGACTGGATTCGAACCAGTAAAATCTACGTTCTGGGCATAGAATGTCTGCCAATTGCATCACAGCCGCATTTTCGGTGTCCGCGAGAGGATTCGAACCTCCACTTGTCTGGGTTTGAGCCAGTTTCCTCTGCCAATTGGGATACACGGACATTTAAATTTTGGTGCGGTAGACCGGGCTCGAACCAGTAGAATCTACGTTCTAAGCGTAGAATGTCTGCCAATTGCATCACTACCGCTCCTATGGTGCCGCCATCGCGGATTTGAACCGGTCGACCAGCCAACCCCACTTATTTTTTGATCGGTCGTCGGGGTTACAGCCCGATGTGGGGAAATGACGGCATTTATGGTTCGGCGGGAGAGATTCGAACTCTCACTTTACGTCCGTCTCAGAGACGCCTGTATACCATTTCCAGCACCGCCGAATAAAAAATAATTCCTCCTTCTAATAAAAAAGGCCCCCAACATTTCTGCTGGGAGCCTTGCAAGTCTAATAATGGATATTTTACTAGACTACACCACTCCCGACAGAGCTATAGCTCAATGAGAGACTTAACAGAGAATAGCAGCTCGATAGGAAGTTAGTAGTCATAAATAAATATCTCCTTTATTTGCTGATCAATCTATTATAGTATTATTAATAGATAAAGTCAAGTAGGTAAAACAATTTCCCATACTCTTAAACCATACAATCAACCACTATAGACATAGGCCTGTATGGTTCTTTTACTCTTTCATCATGGTCTGGAGTTCTCATTACATACCCTATAGAATAATCAATTGGTTTCGTTATAGCTTCTCCATCCTCATTATAATAATGACGAAAATTAATTTTCTTAAATGACGTCTGTTCGAGAAGATCCTTAACTATTTCATATTTTGGGAACCATACATGGCCTCCCTTTATAACCTTTCCGTCTACTAAACACCCACCACCGCCAGGATCAAATAATAATTCCCCGTCATTATCCTTCGTAGTCCTGTCGTAGAGAATATCACACCGGTAATCAGGAAGTGATAATCTAAAAATTCCTTCAGGCTTTAACACTCTATATATCTCGTTTATTACTTCTACTAGTTTTCCCAACGCGATATGCTCGAACACATCCTCAGCCTGATAAATATCCACACAACTATCTCTCAGTGGAAGCTTTTCCGTAACATCATGCTTAATATGCTGTGAATCTAATTTTGTAAGAGACAGCCCTGTAAATTTTTCATATAAACCGTTTTGTGGGACGTCTCCGGCATACAGATAAATAGACTCTCTCTGTTGCAACTCGTCAAAACTAATCTTATCAGCCGTCTCATTGGTCATCTTATCTATTCCCATATTCTTTATTTAGGAAAAATAACGAGGACTATTTTTTAGTAATTGCATGAAATCCAACCTGGCGTCCCCACTTCCTAGATCGCTGAGTTTATAAATCTTTTCTACGAAGTATGCAGTCTCCAACGCATCGATGTTAGGGTCTCTAGAACACGGGTCAAATATAATCCCTTGGCCCAACTCGTCATATATTACTATCCAAACTCTGTTCTCAGTCTCCTTATCATTTTGGATTAGCTTTCCGACTCTAATATCTGCGTCGACTTCTAGTCTATAGAATATTATACCCCATCTTAGACAAACTTCTTTATCATTTGTGAATGCGAGTTCAAGAGAAGTAAGATTTTCTTCAATCTGAGGACGATATTTATTAATAATCTCCATAATATTATTATCTGGAATTCTGCTCAGGAAGTACGGCATTTTTAATACTCCGATTGTTTTTACTAGAGCGTTTCTTAGTCCAATAACCAGGTTTAGGTTTGGATATTTCCAATTTTCTGCAATGCTTTTTCACTGCAGAGTCTGAAACGCCTAGCTGCTTAGCGATATGAGTACTAGGTTTCTCCCATACTAATCTTTCTAATTCTTCTCTCGTTGGCCAAATAATCTTGGTAGGGTGGGGAAGAACTTTATTTGAGCACGCCCGACATCTTTTTGATGATCTCCATACTTCCTTGCCGCAGTCTACACAATAATGTTTATTAGTTAGCTTTTCTGGTATAGTAAGATCTAATTTACGATTCTTAAGCTTTGCTTTTATTTGTTTGACAACTTCTTCTTTTTCATTGCGATCCAAGCGACAATAATGCGCCCAACGAATTCTTATAATTTGCCAACCATGTTCCTTAAGATATTTATCCTTACGTTTATCTGATTCCATAGTCTTAACAAATCTGTAATGCTGTTCGCCATCTATTTCTATGTCTATTTTTTTTCTAGCATCATAAAAATCTAATTCATATATGTAAATTCTGCCATATCTATTAAGTTTAATATGTTTTTTTCTGAATAGTTCATCAAAATATTTCTCAGGGTATGATTCTTTATGATTCTTGCCAATCCCATGAAATGCAGGGATATTAGGATGCTCGGCCATATACTTTTTCTGAATCTTAGATAGTTTATGTTTAGTTGCTTCAGAATGCTTATAAGGATGAAGTCTGCAAGATATTTTTTTAGCTTCGCTTAGTGTTCTGGTCTTAAGAAGTCCAAGTTTAACAGCCTTACTAATACTTCTACTTGGCACTCCATATTCTCTGGTTATATCTCTATAAGAGTGTTCGTCATCATAATACTTTTGTATTTCTTTCCAATTATACTTTTCAATTATACTAAGATTGTTTTTGCCCATTATGACAATGGGATGTTATTAATATAATAATTATCTTTTTATGATTGGGGTTTTTGCCAGATTGTAGACTGTGCGATATAATCCTTCTGTTTTGGTATTGCTCCGGTAAATTCTATTTCTTTCCAATCGCCCACATAATCAAGAACTGGGAGATATGCTTTTCTTTCTGTATTATCAAGAATTAGATAGCCATTTGGTTTTATTTTATCAACAGCGTGTTTGACACACGCTATTCTTGCTCGTCCATCAACCATCACCAGATCAAAATAAGAGTTTGGATAGTCTTCAATTGTTCTTACGTATGGTTCAAAGCTAAACCCATCATATAATCCAACACGACAGCTGAATTGCTCATTTCTATTTGGTTCTTTTACTGGTTGACGCAGTAATAACTGGACATTGTTAATACCTGAACTCTTTAAAGACTTCATAACCTCAGAATGCCACTTCGAATCATGCTCAACAGTAATAACCGAGTGCACTCTACTAGCAAAAAACATAGTAGATCCTCCAGACCCCCATTCAAAAACACGCATATCGGGTTTCAAATGGTTCCCCAGCCAATCAATCGCTTCATAAGTTATCCAAGGTAATTTGCCGTCAAGAGGGGACGGGACGTTTCCTGTCAGTGATTTTTTCCATTCTTTATGCCAGTACCCCATCTTCGGATTTCTGGCCAGTATTTGTTCCCATATTTTAGCAAGGGGTAAATCGGTTAATGGCGATCTCATTATTTCTCCTCATATGATTATAATGTTGATTAATTGGAAAATACTAATAGAATTCCTAAAGAGGGCTGGCGGCACCGATATGGCTGCTCAGGTGGGTGCCGCCCCCACTGTCTCCGGTTTAACAGACCGTTGCATATGCTGTTATGCTTCTGAGCAAGATATCTAGCTCCCCTTATAATAACTGGCAGGCGCTGAAGGAGTCGAACCCTCGTCTGGTGGGTTGGGGCCACCCATGCTAATCCACTACACCAAGCGCCCTTATGGAGCTCCTATGTTTGGTACTGGCGGAAGGATTTGAACCTTCGAAATCCCTTGCGGCTTTCTGTTTGTAGGACAGACACTCTAACCAGACTGAGTTACGCCAGTATGTTTTTTTGGTGGAGCCAGAGGGAATCGAACCCTCAACAAGGTGGTGCAGGCGCCTCATGATCCCAATTTCACCATAGCCCCATAATAAAAAAGCCCCGGATTCTCATCCGGGGCTTTAGTTTTCTTAATCTCTAATCGTTTAGAGACCACACCCCGGAATTATGACAGTATTATCGGTCCAGGCTGCCACTGCCTCGTTCATTTCCACAATGTTTTCTACTGTTACGTTCGGTCTCATCGAAAATCTACTCTCCTAATATTTAATATTCATCTTAAATGATGAATATTAATAGACATCTTGTTTTTAGACTAGTGTCATCAGTATAAATGTCCACACGTTTTGCTTAGTACAATCGGCAAACCAAACACAGAACCTTGGCCAGTAGCATTACTTGGTTCTGGTACCTGAGCATCTGATGGTTCTAGCACCTGAGCTTCTGACCTCAAGCAAGCAATTTCGTAATAAGTCAAGTATATTTTCTTAGGTTCCTGCCCAGTTTCTTCTCGGAATCTAATAATTGCATCTACTACCGCACTAAGACTTGTAAAGGTAATAGCACTTCCCTCACATAACTCCTACATAGGTCGGTCAAAAATTAGCAGCCATATATTTCACGGTATTACTATAAAACAAGGAGGGAACCAGCTGACACGAAAAGCTTTCACTGTACCGAACCAATTAATTTTAAAAGGAGTTTAAAAATGAAATTTAAGTTAAACACCGGCTCCACTCCTTGTTGCCCTATTATAATACTACTACTCTGAAAAGTCAAGTATAACTATAAAAAATTCTTAATAATACTAACACAGTCAATCGCTATTTCGCTTTTTCTCAGCTCTTTGATGAATACTCGTTTCTTTATCAATACGAAGACACTCTTTACAAGTTGATGTACCTGAAAATGTATTGTCGCAGATATACCAATTTTCGTCAATGTCTTTCCCACATAATGTTTTTATACTATCATCAGAATAATGGAATGGACCTTTACGTTCATCATTCGTTTTTGATTTACATCGATACACTGTGTATAAACATGACATAATAAATAACTCCTTCTATTCTACAGTTGTTTCGTTTCTAGCTTAGATTTAGTCTTGATTCTTACTTTGAATTCGTCAATAGGTGTCCCAGAGCAGTCCTCATGTTCATAAAAAGTAATTTTAATACTCCAATTGTGGTTTAGTATATGCGGTGCTCGTGCAGACCAGAATCTCTTAGCAATTAATTCTGCCAATGGTTTCCAGTTTTTCATGTAATACTCAACATTTGCTTCCACTGAATAGATATTCTCCACTTCGTCATTGATAACATAGAACACCTTTGCATACTCTGGATCTTTTGCACTACGATTAGGAAATTTTTTCATATTTTATCACCTTTCTATCCTTTCCACTGTATTATAGTATCTTAATCGAGAAAAGGCAAGTCATCAAGAAAATGGTGGGCGCGGTGGGATTCGAACCCACGATGGGAGACAAGCTCCTCCGGATTAAAAGTCCGGTATCCTCTTTTTTGGACGACCGAAGCATTTATTTTTTGGTGCTCCCGGATGGGTTAGAACCACCGACGCGAGGGCCTTCAACCCTCCGCTCTACCGAGACTGAGCTACAGGAGCGCATGGGGCACTAGGAGAGATTCGAACTCTCATACAGGGAGTAGAAGCCCTCAGCTAATCCATTTCAGCTACTAGTGCATTCTTATTGGAGTTGCCGGAGAGAATCCAACTCTCATTCCCGCTTTAGAAGAGCGGTATCTTGTGCGTTAGACGACGGCAACTTGGTTCAAGACCTCCTTCCGTCCTCTCTCAGTTATTTTATATTTTAAAAATCTATAGATATAAACTCCTAACACTGCAAGATAAAATGGTCCTAACATTATACCAATACCTACAAGGATTTGTGTTATAAACATTATGTTCGGACCTAGTGGGCTTCTCGGAAGGCCAAATCTCGGAGAAGGTACTATGAGTACATGGTCAATAATTATACCAGACAGTGTGGATAGCAATGCTCCAGACGAAATCCATAGTAAGAAAAACAAAAGTTTACCAGTTATCTGGTCGCTAATATTACCGGCTAGTAGAACAGCAATATCACTCATACTCTATTTCCTATCCATTTCTTTATTTATCTCATCAAGTGCCATTAAATAATATTTAGAGAATTCTCCAGTATTAACAATCATTTCTTGGTCAGACGCCGTTTTACGAATCCTTACTATATTTAATAATTCACTATTACATAGTTGCCAGAAAAGTTTTCTCTGAGATTTCTTAAGAGAATTTGGGCATTCTTTAAGTCTTTTGTGAAAATCATCAATCTCGGTCATTAGCCAGATTAGTTTTCCCAATATCATTATAGCTCTCAGACCAGACTTCTCTTCAATGCGTTTTCTATAACGTATTAAGCTGCTCTTACTCTTCATTCTCTTCATCCTTGACTCCAATCCATCTTGATACTAGAGACCTAATTTTATAAAGGAATCTAGGAGAAAAGCGGCTGCAATTAAATTCAGAGTTAAACTGAGTATGACTGGCTATTCTCAATTTCGTCTTCAGTTCGCACTTAAGTCCATCGTGGAACGCTACAATGACAAAGCAATCTTCATGCTGGCACATCATAGATTCGTCATCCGATTTATCTGCTGTTTTGAGCTTATTCTGGTCTTTCTCGTTTGTGAAGTCTTCATAATAATATTTACAATTTATACAATTAACCATCTGTTTGTCCTTTCCACAATAAAGCATCGTCATAGTAGACTAGGTACTATCCTTTGATAACTGCTATAGGAGTTAGTTTTACCAATATCTCTACTAGATCCTGCTGGTTGGCCATAACTGTATCTATATTTTTATAAGCTCCTGGGGCTTCGTCTAGGTCTTTTCGAGTAGTTAAAGAATGAATGATCTTCTTTCGATCCATAAATTCGATTTCCCTTTTTAAGTCTAGTTCTCTCCTAGCTCTACCCCTTCCCATTTTTCTGCCTGCACCATGAGAACAAGAGAAGAAAGATTCTACATTACCCTTACCTTTTACAATATAACTAGAGGTGCCCTGAGACCCAGGAATAATTCCCGTTTCTCCCTTTTTGGCTGAAGTAGCACCTTTTCTATGCACGAATACTTTTTTACCGAAGTGTTCTTCTAGATTGGCATAGTTGTGCGCAATATTAATGATCGGCTCAAATTCAACTGTTTTAATCACTTTAGAGAAAGCATCTTGCATTTTTCCCATCATTTTTTGTCTATTAGCTAAGGCAAATTTAATACAGTATTCCATTTCAGCTTGATATTGTCGGCCTTCTAAAGAGTTTATAGGCAGTGAATATAAGTCCCAGGAAGGTGGTATAATGTAATCTCTTATTTTATTAAGTTCTTTAGCTGCATTATTATAATATTCTGCAACTATCTTACCTAAATTCCTAGAACCGCTATGCACCATTAACCATATAAAATCATTGTTATCTGACTGTATTTCTAAGAAATGATTTCCTCCGCCTAGACTTCCAATCTGATAAGTAGCTCTCTCATATTGCTCGGACAATACTGGGAAATATTTATTTTCTTTATTTCTCTCAGGCATACATGATTTATCAGGAGACGAATTCCAATTGAAACCTACAGGGATAGTATTTCTTATTATCTCGATTATTCTTTCTAATCTTTTCCTTTTGAAGTTTGAAAACTTGAGATTAGTTTTGACTGCGCACATCCCGCAGCCGATATCTACACCAACAGCGTTAGGAGATATCTCATCTTTTAATGCTAATACCCCTCCGATAGGCATACCATAGCCCTGATGGGCATCGGGCATTATAGCTACATGATGAAATGCGAAGGGATGATTGGCCATATTTCTGGCTTGTTGTTCTGCGCCTTCCTCCAGATAATCTAACCACAATTTAATAGGTATCGATTCAGTGTTAATAACCCTCATTATAAACTCCTAAAAATTAGTTATCTTACATTTTTCCTTCTACAGTATTATTATAGTAAAAATCAGCAAAAAAGACAAGTTAGATACACAGAAACTGACAATACTCCACCCCTTACCCACTAAACCTATCACAAATATTTGGTGCGGGATGAAGGACTCGAACCTTCAACTACCTCTAATCTGGAGGTACCTTACGGCCAGGGGTATAAACCCTGTGTGATGCCAATTTCACCAATCCCGCATAATTGGGGCCCCCACCAGGAATTCAACCCGGATCCCACGGTTCGTAGCCGTGGCTCTGTGCGTTTGAGTTATGGGGGCCTATAATTTTGGTCGGGATAGCTGGATTCGAACCAGCGTTGCCGCCTTCCAAGGGCGACCGAGTGACCAGACTCTCTCATATCCCGATTTGGTCGTGCTGGGTCGATTTGAACGACCGCTGCATCCTTCCGAGGGATACCGGCTACCAGACTACCTCACAGCACGAAATATCCTCCTTATTTTGGCAGGACCGCCCAGACTCGAACTGGGATAAGAGGATTCAAAGTCCTCTCTGCTAACCATTGCATCACGGTCCAACGCTTTTGTGGAGCACCGGCAGAGAGTCGAACTCTGTAAGACGTGAGTTGCAATCACGTGCCTCCTCCACTTCGGCATCCGGTGCTCTTTTGGGGCGACGTACTGGGGTCGAACCAGCACGGAGTGGATCACAGCCACTAATGCTACCATTACATCAACGTCGCCATAAAACGAAAAAGGCCTCTTCGGAAAAACGAAGAGGCCTTTGGCAATTCCTAATATATCTTTACATTAAGGGCTATACACCAATACCGGGCCTCCTTCGGCAGTATGACAGGGGCGGGGCTGTGGTTGCGGTATTATATGGTGTAATCTAGTCACTTTAATTTCCTTTTATGTTACATTTACTGTAATAATATTAATAGAGTCTTTTACTACCTCAACTTAGTATAAACCTAACTATCAAAAAGTCAAGTATTCTTCCGTCTCTATCCGCCGCGCTTACACTGACTCTTTTAAGATTTTCGAGGGACGATCTTGTATGTGGATAGTTTCTTCGAACATTACTTCTCCGTACCCTCCGGTATCACTATCATCTATAATCATAGCAACAACTGCACCATCTGGCACTTTTTTTAAAGCGTCCATAACATCGACTTTTCTAGCATTTAGCCGTATCCGTACCGTATGAGTAACTTTTTCAACTCTGACAACGCTGGTTCTCTCATAACTGGCAAATCTTTTTTTCTTAGCCACGCTTTCCTCCTTCATCTCTATTCTCAACATTATCAAGAAGCCTTAGTCTTGGCTGTCCTGCTTCGACTTTTACTTCCTTGATTACGGCGGTGATTACATAGCCTTTCCCTTTATAGTGGACGGTTTTGGATAGACGCCCAGCCTTGGTATCTACCATATGGTGACTCAGTTCCCTAAGTGCCTCATGGATATCCCCAACAGAATTACTCATAATACCTACCTAATTCTTTTCCTTAATATAAGACTCATATGTGAGAAAAGTCAAGTTTTATTGTCAAGTTTGGCTCTCGATTCTGCCAATAGTTCCCTAGCGACTTCCCTCAAATAATTAAGATTACTACTACTTTTAGTACTTTCCGCTGGCTCTAATAAATTATAAAAAAGAACCTCATGAATACTACTACCTAGAAATTTCAATACACCATCTGGGAATGTATGTGGACAAAAAAACATATTCTTTCTCATTGCTTCTGATCTCACTCTTGATAGTTCGCAATCACTGTTAGTAATATCAGTTTTATCTAGCTCGTGATAAAATGGGCACTTATCACAAGAAGATACGAAATCAAGAGGTGGCGGGAAAGAATAAGTTAAAGATGGATTAATTTTTCTTAATCCGATTAAGATCATCGCATGTATGATAGATAGCCTAGGATCTTCTTCATATACGAAATTATACAGTAGATTATTAATTATATTCTCTGGGCCTAGTGATTTATGTATAATACTATTAAATAAGTCTAAAAATTTTAAACACTCATAATCATTTAAAGAATTCACATGATTTGCAACTAAAGAGTTCTTAGGATAGACACCCATTAGATTTTTATCCTCTGCTGTCATACCTTCATCCCACTCTATCAAACGTTTCATAAGTTTATAAACTAGCCATCCTTTATAATCTGGATTATTATTAAACAAATTTATAAATTTTGACATTTTATAACTAGCAGTACGTAAAATATGACAACCTTCAAGTCTATCATGTTCTGGAATGGTTATAGAATGTATAGTTCTATATCCTTCAATGAATTCTCTATTAAAGAAACAGTTATTCTCATATGACTCAGATGAGAATGGACATGCAATACAATTTTTAGACCCAGGGCGAAATGGTGCATAATCTGAACCACTAGAATTAATAAGTATACATTTAGAAGAAGCAACTGCGAGAATGAATGTGTAGAGTTGCTTGTTTGAGTTTAAGTCTATAACTTCACGTAGCATATAAGCAATTTCATGAGGTGATACGGTACAACTAAGAAATGTTTTAAGTAGCATTTTATTTAGCTTTGATGACAAATGCTCCCCTTTCACAGTAGTAATACGCAAGAAAAATGGTCTATATCTAAAATCACTAAGTGGTGTGTTCTACTGCGTCTTTAGTTTTGAACTTCTACTCCTATTCTTCTCTGGCCTCGATATCCAGTGCATAGAGATAACCGTCGAGACTCCCAAAATAAATGACGTTATCAGAAATTGCTGGGGATGAGTATATTGCACCTCCAGTTTTGAATCTCCACTTTTCATGGACAGCATTAGTATTTATCCCTTCATCCAGCTCTTCAAGAAGCCTTTTCATTTTTTGGATATATAATTCCAATACTTTGTCCAGCTTTCTTTCAGTCTTAAACTTCCATTTTGTAAATATTTCTCTAATTCTATATTTTCCCATTATTTTGTCACCTCTAATAATTATTCATGTCTAAATAATTTATCTCTAATTTCTTTAGGCAAATCATTATTATCGAAATCTATATTATTTTTTAACCACTCAATCGATTCTTTAGAAAAAGATTCTCCGCCAAGATAATATTTCTCAAATGCAGCATAGGCCATGGGTGCAACTTTATGTGTTATCATAGCGACTACTTTTGCATATTCTCTAATCTCATACTGAGCATGGGCGTCTAATCTCAATTTTAGAAAATGAAATAAATTGTGGAGATCTATTTGCCAGTACCACTCCGTATAAAGATTAAGAGGTAATATAATTCTAGCCATTTCTCTAGCGATATCTTTATCTATAGCCTCTTTGTATAAATTTTTATAAATATTCTTACCATTCTTTTTAATTGCATCAGAGGCCCAATTTGTAATCGCGTCTGGGAGTCTCACAGAGGAACTGCCTTGTTTATTTACTTTCGATTGAGTCCTAATTTCGTTTGGTTCAGGCTCATAAAATTCATCACTCATTATTGAGTATCTTCCAGATATTTCGTTTAGCCTTGCAGTTCTATGCCTGACCCACTGCCTAGCCACAAATATTGGTAACTTAACATGAAAGGTTAATACGACTTGCTCGAAAGGAGAAGTATGTAAATTTCTCATGAGATAGTTTATTAAACCCTGGTCTTCCCTGATACTTTTAGTACCCTTTCCATAACTAACTCTGGCTGCTGCCACAATACGCTGGTCAGAACCCATGTAATCAATAAGACGAACAAACCCCCTGTCTAAGACATTAAAAGACTGGTCTAATATGTCTTCTGCTTCCATCGAAATTACATGCGGCATATTGAAGTATCCTCATTAAGAGGTGTATCTATTAAACTAAAACCAATGGGATGCTCTGGCTTAATATTAGAAATTTGCATATAATCTGTGATAGTTCCATAGAGGTCAGCTAAACAGGTACTATTTTTTGTTTTGACATTATCAAGACCATGATTCTTTAACCAGTCGGTAGATTCTTTCGCTGACAGCGGCTTAAAATTAATATTGGCTATACAACGTCCTTTTCTAGCTAAAGCCTTATTTATTCTTCCTATGGGTTCATTGGTAGTAATTAAAACCAAAACTTGCATGCCCTGGCCTACCATACCACTGGTTAGATTTAACAGTCTTGAAAATCCTTGCCCAGTATCAGTTTTAGCTGTTGTTGATAATATTTCACCAGCATCTTCAATAATAATCAGATTTACCTTTTGTTTACCAGTATCTTTTTTATCGGAAGAATCACAATTATTCATTCCCGTTTGTAAACTAGGAGGTTCGTCTTGATAATCCAAGACGATAGAATTCATATAAGATAGATCCATAAAAAATGTTTCAGGATCCAAAATGTAATGAACATTACAGAATTCTCTCCACTCTCTAATAAGAGATCTTATCGCGAATGTCTTACCAGTCCCAGGTACACCATGAAATAAAAGAAGTTTACCCCCTATGCTACGAATAATTTCTCTTGGGTCAATACTTATAAGCTTAGAAAGAGAACTAGAAGTACCAGTTTCATAGTTATCTCGTATATCCTTAAATTTCGGCATTTCTAGCCGTCTAATAATTCTTTCGGCACCAGATGGTCCACGAAACCAGAAATCAACACGCGGTTTATCCTCTGTGACTTTGGCTTCAGGTATAAGACTTTTTATTTTATTAAAATTCTTGTCTACGAGCTTTTCAGTCGAAGAGGCAACGGAAAATGAAATACTCCCAGGTTCTTGTTCTACCATAACCAAACTGTCATCACTCTTATCTCGTGGCTTTAAAATAAGTTGCATTCGGCCTTTAATAATTTTCTTTTTAGCAAGTACGGAATAGTGGCGAGTTAGTACGTTATATTTTGCTCCAGTAAAGACAGTATCTTCCCGAGAAATCCATAGACCATCTCGAATTACTAGACTAGTAAACGCTCCCTCTATATGTTGGTAGTGCGAATACTCCATTGAAAAATTTGTCGCTGGAAAAGTTTTAACTTTATTATCTGCCATTTCGATCTCCTAAAATTTGATTTCTGAATATTTTATCTAGTATTTCAACATCGCCCCTTTCCCGTGATGGAAATCTAGCAATAACATCGTCATCGTTATCCCTGTAATACTTTAGTTTAGTAGCTAGAAACCCGTCTAAAACATTTAAGTATTTATCAATATTTTTCAGATTTTTACTTTTTGTTTTTGTCAGAAGTTTGTTTATTGCTGTTCTTAAGTCTTGATTGACATCTAGTCCATTTAACAAATCTATGAATGGCACAGGAGCAATTTGGCCTATATTAGTTATGGTCCACTCGACAGTGAGTATTGACCTAAGTGAATAGAAATATTTTTTAATTATTTTATGTTTGGTTTCTATAGAAATTGGTGTACTTGAAGAAGAAATATTTTTAGCAGCATAATAACTAGAACTAGCTATATGTAAATAATGATAAAACATCGCCATTGGTATTGAAAAATACTTTATTGCATTTCTCATTTCAGTAACAGCAGTGTCTTCTTCAATATAAATAATAGGAGAATTTAACCACTCTATTAACTGTGGATTAGATTTTCTAAGTAGACCGAGAGCCTTCTTAATATCCCAACCAACTATATCAATTATATTTTCTTTATCTTCTTCAATCGTGTCTTTCCTATGGTCTGAATCAATAGACAAATAGCAATTAAGAGGACTTGCATAAACAAATCTCACATCATAATCACTATCTGAATTGTCAAAACCCCAAGCACGACTTCCTGACTCACACGCATAGAGAATTCTGACATTATAGTTAGTACTAATTTGAGATAATTCGGATAAAATACGCTCTCTTATATCTTTCATTTTGTGCCTATAATTTATTGCCTGTAGTCAGTCCTTATATGTTTATGCTGTGAATCTGTTTTAAAAAATCAATTGCCTCTTCAACGCTACCTACTAAATAATCTATACCAAATCGTAACATTATGTTCAATCCATCTACATGATTTCCACGCATATCCGTACGTATACCAATAATGGTCTTTCCCATTGCCCTCCCATATCCGCACTCAAAGCTTGTACCACTTTCCGCATCGGCACCGTTTAATAAAGAAACTATAACATCAGTACCGTGGCTTATCGTGTCTAAGCATTGTTTATAGATACTTTCTTCGTTGCCATCGAACTCTTGAGGAAGAATTACAGTAAAGTCTGCCGATCTTATACTATCGGCTATTCTTTTATTATATTCTCTTTCTTCATCACTGAAAAGCGGAGCGGCCAAATATACTCTCATATATATTCCTATTCCTTATCATTTTCTAATGCTTTAATCTCCCTAGCGTTTTCTTCTAGGATCTCTAATATTCTTTGTTCTGCTTCCTCCAAAGAGACATCCTTAACATTAGTGGTTTGTCTTTGGGAGTGAGGATCTACTATGTTACTAGCAAAACCAATTCCCACTTGCATATATTTTTTAATATAAGGGTCACTCATTAACTTTCTAAGATCATACAACTGACTAAGTAGTACCGCTCTATTTTTGATTAAAGCCGTAATATCCATTAATCTTCTCCATCTTTATCCATATAATATTCTTTGATACGTTGTTTACCAGTTTTACGTTTCTCTTTTTCCTCAGCTTTGTCTTTACCAGTCTTTATAGTCTTCTCAGTTTTATTAGGCAAAGGATATCTAATTTTTATTTCCCTAGACGCCCTCTTTCTTCTTCTAGCCATTATAATTTCTCACACAATAACTGCATGGTCAGTATAAAGAGATATATTTACTACATCATCTTCTGATAATATATTATCCAGAATAAAAATCACATCATCTGTAACTATTTTAATTCGTTTTTCTGTAGATGGTATATCAACCGAAATAGTAAATAATCTGGTATTCAAGGCAAAATTAGAATCAGATGAGAAATCCCGACTGGCATTAAGAACTATATTAGCATCATAATCAATTCTAGTTATATCTATCTTAGAAATTGAGTCTCCATGAAATACGGAGTTTACATATTCCCAAACATCTTTATAAGAATATGCTACTACTATAAATTCTCCACCGGCGATTGTGAGTAAAAAGAAATGCTTATCATTATCGGGTATCAATTCATCTGGAAGAATTTCCTGCAGATCTAAGCGATTCATATATTTCCCTCTCTTTCTTAGTCAATCTCTTAGGGATCTCAATCTTAAACTGTATTATTGCATCGCCCCTTTTACCAGGTTTACCCACAATTGGCATTCCATATCCTTTAAGCTTCACGGAATAATTTTGTTGGGTGCCTGCAGGAATATTAATCTTAGTAGAACCGTAAAAATCATTCACTGAAACCTCATCTCCTAATATAGCACTAAGAACTGGAATTGTCAAGTCTACATGCAAGTTATCCCCAATTCGCTTAATACCTTCCATTTTGTTTATAGAAGCTGAAACATACACGTCTCCAACTCTCTTTCCAAAAACGTTTCCTTTGCCACCAACCCTGATAGAAATTTCCTCTGATATACCGGGAGGAAATTTAATCTCCATACTCTCTTCTTCAGCAATAAGACCACTACCATTGCAATCGATGCAATTCTCAGTTACAACACTACCAGACCCTCCACAATTTGGACAAGTCATTGATATAGTTAGAAAACCTTTAGACTTGACTTGCATACCAGTGCCATTACATAGAGGGCATACCCCTAATAAACCGTCTTTTGACCCAGTGCCTGAACAAGTATCGCATATATGATGCCTTTTAACAGGAATTTTCTTTGTTACTCCAGAAAATGCTTCAGATAAAGTAAGAGATGCGGACACATATAGATCTAGGCCAATTCTCGCAGCAAATTTTTCTTCGGGACTATATGATCGTTTTCTAGAGCGGTAATTGAAAAAATCATCATAACCAGCAAATCCATTAAATATTTCTGGCTTATGATCATTACCGGTTAGTATTCGATACGCTTCTGAGATTTCCTTAAATTTGCTCTCGGCGTCATCACTATGATTAATATCTGGATGATACTTCTTTGCCAATCGTTTGTAAGCTTTTTTAATCTCTTCTTTACTGGCATCGGTTTGCAGACCCAACGCATCAAAGTACTTTTTCATCCTAACTCTTTTCTGCCATTAAAGTAATAATCTCTTTTAGTTTAATAGCGTTCATAAGTGAAATTGGTAGGTTATTATTTCTTAGACTATTGCATAAATCCCCCATTACTTCACGAAACCCGACCGCTCTTATAACAGAATTCTTCTCAACTGCTAATGCTTTCTCTATTATAATTGCGCCAGAAAATGTGAGAATAACAATATTAGCTTTTAGCTTCTCCATATTCTCTTTATCTGGTGAAGCAATAAAGTTATGCAGTAGTTTAAGAAAATCTTTGATTTCGCTATCTCTTGACATCATTATATGTTACCAAGTTTTCTGAGGTATTTCCTCATTTTCTTTATTACCATATTCTTTTTAAAATGATCTACTTCGTGGCATACGACTCTTGCATAAACGTCACTCGCTTTAATAGTATCCTTCATATCATTAATAACATTTACAACTTCTTCGGAAATTTCTCTAACACATTCAGCATCTAATCTAAGAATCTCAGATCCTGCAATTTCAATGTGCCTAGGAGATCCAGTAATATCCTGTGTTGATTCATTTTTCTCCTTTATTTTTCCCATCAGGCACTCCTCCCTATCTATTTTAGGAAAAATTCAAAGTTTTGTCAAGTTTTAAGAGATTTTATCTTCTAGTAAGAGTTCAAGATAAGCCCTGGCTTTGAGAAAAACCGAAACTATCTTTCCTTCTTCGTCTTTAGAATACATCTCGCTCGGTGCACTATTAGGAAAGCTCTCTAGGCGTAGGACTATCTTGGCTATAAAACGTGCAGAATCTTCATTAATATCCGGACCGTCAACCAAAGCAGCAAAAGCAGTATTTAAGCTTTCTATACCCGGACGTCTCGCTCTATTTATAGAGTCAGATAGGATGTCTATCATGCATGACAGCGTTTGGCAATCTAAAACTCTTAACGGTATTGATGCCTGTCCTGTACTGTCGTATAGCATAGGTCCAGAATCGTCTTCTTCATCACTAGATAAACTCCGCAAAATATTTTTCTTCGCATGAAACATCACGCCATTAGCACAAAACGTCACCGGGATACCTGTTGCAGCAATAGTGGTGCCAGCGGGTATATAGTAATAGCTTGGCGGATTGCAGGTCGTTGTATTCGTAGTAGTACTCGAACCAGTACTCGTGCTGACAGTAATATAGTAGGTTGTGCCATCTAGTACAGCCGATGATGCACTATTAAGATCACCTGTAGGATTATTAGTAGTAATTGGAACCAATGATTCACAGCCTGTCTTATTCTTTAACATAGTCGATCTCCTTTTCTTTCGCGAATTACCAATTTAATATTAATCATTGCCTATGGCATCTAGCCAAACCGGCTTAGAGAATTCGGACAAATTATTATAGAGTCTATAGTCTTATAGTATGAAACCGGCGCGAGGCAGAAAATAAACAGCCATCTAAGGCACCCCTCTACTACTGTATCAGGAATGAATTTTTTTTCGGAGCGCTTTCTTGGACTAGCTCCCGTATGGAGAAATCTGGGTGTACTCATTTATTATCTCTTTCATTTTTTTTATTGCTTCATCTTCAGAAATAGCTTTATTCTCGTAAAGTTCTTCCACTTCCTTAAAAAAATTATTTCTCTTTTCTCCATGTATTTTGCCAAAAATACCACTAGACATTAAACTACTAATATACGCGTATAACTTCTTTCGGAGAGGACCTTGAGATTGTAAACGACTAAGAAACGAAGTGAAGTCGTTTCTTATTCCGGCACTTCTAAAAAGCCTAGTCATAGTTTAAACTTCCTTATTACCAGTTATTTTCCTAATTTTAGATAGAGCTTCCTTCAGTTCTTTAGCTGACTTATCGAACATCTCTTGCAACTCCGGGGCGAGTTCCACCTTAATATTATCAGGATTTTCCGGGTCAGGTGCAATGCTGACTGCTGGGTCTACCCCCTCTGCCATAGCCCGTTCAAAAAGTATCTGGTTAATCGAATTTTTAATTAAGTACAGAGAATCCGTATCCAGATTCGGTAATACTTTTGCTATTTCATCAATCGTAACATCAGACATTTAAAATTCCTTTTATAGTTCTATACACCATGGGTCAAACGTATAGTCTCTATAATATTCATATGGCATATAAAAATATCCTTTCGCACCCCAATATGAACTCCAGCTATTTCTACAAATAAACATTTGTTTCTTATCGTCGTAACCCACTAAATCAACGGCATGTCCACCGCGATCTTTCTCATATTTTCCAGGCATCTTTAAGACGCCTCTAAGCGCCATATCTGCGGTCATAAAATAGTCATAAACTACCATACCAAAAAGGATAGGGTATCCCTGTGCCATATAAGCCCTAGCTTGGTCGACGCTTCCTCTAGGAAGTGATTTATAAGCCTTTACTTTAAACGCTTTAGCCTGCTTATAGCATTTTCTAGGAGGCTTATCCCAGCATTTTTTAATATCATAAGGCCAGAGACTCTCATCACATATACCAAATTTATGTAATGCCTTGCAAGTTTCTCTGATAGTTGCTCCACAGTCATTATTAAGAGTTCCTGCAAGTTTATGAGTATTATAAAACAAAAAAAGGCGAGATTTGTCTACATATCTACCGTCTTTAAGATCTTCTAGCTCTAAACACCCCACTGCTGCCTGGGCAAAACAACTTCCGATTGTGCCTTGGTCTTCAACAGGAGAAGCATATTTTCTAAGATCAACTAATGGTAATCTAGGAACAACTATAATACCGGCTTTAAAATCCCTCTCATCTTTTTCTTGACGCCTTACACCGAAGGCCATATTTGGATTAAGCATTAGCAGCTTTTGCAGGGCTGCTTCTTCCACCAGTGGGTCTCCATCAGGACCCTCAAAAGTAGCTCCAGACTTAATGAGCTTACGAATAGCCTCAATCTCTTCTTGGTCTCGTTTAATGAGCATTTAACTTCCTCCTATTCTCTTCTGCCTCCGTTGCCTCTTTTTTCGTTTTTTTGATATCACCAGGCTTGTGCTCTGGAGGAGAGTATATGGTATATAATTTTAAGTCCTTAGTGTCTGATGTATTAATTACATTATGTTTAGTGCCAGCAGGCACAGTTACTGAATCGCCGTCGTGAATTCTAAAAACCTCTTCTCCATCATTAAGAATCACTTTACCCTCTCCGGACTCAAATCTAAAAAACTGATCAACATGATGTACCTCATTCCCAATATCTTCATGAGGCTTAAGTGACATTAAAACCAACTGGCTATTTTTAGATGTGTTAATTACTTTCCTAAAATTGTCGTTTTTAAGAGTCTCTTTCTCAATATGAGAGAAGAACCCAAGTGGGCGTTTTTTATCCTTAGCAATTAGAATTCTTTTATTTTTATTAGCAATAATTAGTCTCTCATACATTAGATCCCCCAATATCATTATTAATCAATATCACCACCACGTCCAAACTTTTCACTAATATGTTCCACGGAGTTGCCAGCAACGAAAATACTTAAAATCATTGTAATGACTTTTTGCATAATCTTTAAAATATCAATCATGCTCTGTCTATAAATAAATGCCAGAATACCACAGAAAACCAAAAATGGAATAGCCAGAAGTAAAGTTAGCCTTGTCTTTCTGCTACCCTTCTTGGGATTAAGGGTGGCAGCAGTACCATTTGCCACCTGCTTGCTTAGAGTGGCAAATCCACGCCCAGTCTGTTTTGTCAATGTTTTCAAACTCATAGTCAGCCTCTCTTGTTTCCTAGACTTTAAATCTTCTGTATTAGAGTCTTAATCTTCCTTTTTATTCTCAAATAAACTTGGCTGTTTATATCCTGCAACCAAATTTAGATACTTTGACGATTTCTTTTTCTTTTTCTTACTGCGCCCTTCCGCTGGCCATTTACCCGTAGATTCGTGTTCTAGCCATGCAGCAAGACCCTCGGGATTATCCACTTTATCTTTGAGAGTATCTACCGCCTTCTCGAAACTGCCTTTGGGTCTACCTTTATAATGGTTTTTCCAATATTTACGCAGGCCAGGACCTATATCCTTTTTTTTCTTTTTTGCAAAGAGTGATAGACTCATTCGTATTATCCCCTTGCAATATTTATGAGAGCTGGTACTTGGCAGCATTATAAATACTCATAAGCTCTCTATTAATTTTATCTATCGTCTCTACTAGTCCTGCAGCAAGATCCGGGTCTTTCTGAGAAAGATCTTGTATTTCAAGTCTTAAATCCTCTACCGCATTATAAATCTTCGTTCTAGCCTCCACTACCACAGGCTCCTTAGAGAGCCATACAGTTTCCAGCATCCTTTTGGTTTTGTCATCGCTAAGATAACTTAAAATCTTGTTAGCCTCATCCGTAAATTTATTGTACACCCCCTCTCTAAAAAAGTCCTTCATCCTAGACAAATGAAGCCCAAGCATTTCCATTTTGTGGCGTCCATACATCTCAGTATTGGTTTCATTAACACCCCTCTGTTTAAGTGCAGTATGGGCAGCATCATCAATCTTAATAAGCTCTCTAGTAATTTTATCTACTGCCTTTTTTAAGGCTTCGGCGACATCCGGGTCTTTCTGAGAAAGACTTTGCGTTTCAAGTCTTAAATTCATTACCGCGTCATAGATCTCTGTTCTAATCTCCGCCATCCCTAGTTCCTTAGAAAGCCACGCATCTTCCATGACCTTTCGTCTTTCGTTACTGCTAAGGTCGTTTAAAATCCCGTTAGCCTTATCCATAAATTCATCGTATACCTTCTCTCTAAGATAGTCCTCCATATTATGCAAGCCGTAGATGAGCTCTAACATTGCATAACGCCCTTTTGGTTCCACATAACGCCAGTGACTGTTTTTCACCATTATTCTCTCAGGCGCCCCCTGTTTTCTAGGTTTTATTATCCTAAATGAAGCATTGTTCTCTGCTCTATTGTAGTTCATCTTTTATTCTCCAAGAATTAAACAATTTGTTTACAACACAACCGCATTTGTAATCTTAGCTAGTACTAGCATTAGGCGGAATAGTTTTACCAAGATTTTTAATCTTTTCAGAAATTTCGTCCATTATTTCTTTTGATTTCTTATCAACCAAACCATTCTGGCGCATCTTATCCACGTATTGTTTAAGAGCATTTATTGCTTTGACAACTGCGTCCTTAGACGTTTTTATACTTGGCTCATTGGAAAACCATGATTTATTCAGTGCATCTTTATAGTCTTCAATAGTTCTTAAAACATTATTTTCATTAACTATAAGTCCGGCGTGTTGCGCTCGTCTATCTTCAAAACTTTGTTTGCCGCCTTCGGAAACAACAGAATCTGATATTTCCTTAAGAGAAAGTGCTACATCATATAAAAGAACATAAAGTAATTCCATAGCCAGCCTACCATTGTCACCAGGTGTAAATCCAGCAATAATTTTTTTCAATACTTTCTGAGCAGACTTCATAATCTCTAGTTTGAACAGTCGGCCCGTCTTAGACTTGTCTAGACTATAAGCAATTCTTTGTAAATCTTTATATAATAAAATATCCTTTATCACATTATCACTCCCGTATTAATTAACCAGGCTATATCCGCCAAGCACACTTGCGGCTATAATAGCGGTCCATTTATAGAATTTATTTGTTGCAGCCTCCATTTTATATTTCTTCAGTTCTTTTTGTCTTTCCGCGTCGATAGTTTCCCAACTAGCAATAGTTTTTTCCTGTTTAGCACATTTCTCTTTATAAACCTGTATCAGAGATTTTTGAGCATCTATCTTCTGGGAAGCTAGGTCTAACTCCTTCTTCATATTCTTATTGTCGATAATAAGAGTTTGTACTTTCACAACATCAGCATTGGTAAAAAATCTTCCAGAATTATTTTCTCTATAACCTGAAAACCCATTATCTACAAAGAATTTATCTTCTTCAGGCCTAGGCAAAGGTTTACTATAGTGTTGGTGTTCTTTCTTTTTCTTGTTCTCCAATTCCTGCCGTTTTTTGTCGAGACCGTCAATCTTCTTACCTAAATTGTCAATTCTAGCATTTAGAAACTTAATCATCTTGCTCTGTTTTTGTATAGACTCTCTCTGGTCCTGTATAATTTTCTCCCTTTCTGCTTCACCGCGTTTCAAGTTTGAATATGTTCTATAAAACAAAAAATTCGCAAAAAGAGACGCCGATAGCACTAAAGCTATTGTAATATACAAATACTTTACTACTCCGCCTCTCACTTGGCACACTCCATACTATTATTTATTGATATTAATATACCTAACTATCTAATTCTGATGCACCATGAGGGGTCCCTTCGTAAATGCCATTTTGAGTAATCTCAGCCATTACTGCCTTAGCCTTTAAAGACTTGATATCCGCCGCACCCACATATGACATTCCAGATCTCAAACCGTGTTCAATCGGTTTTGTAACAGTTTCAACTGTTCCTCTATAAGGAATCAGTGTAGATGTTCCTTCAACAAAATCTAATGGACTTCCTGAATCTGCTTTACACGACATAGAAGCAGAACCTCTGTACTGTTTGTAAATCTTGGGCTTTGTGAATGGGCCAAATACTATTTTATCTCCAGGTGATTCGTCTGTTCCTGCCAAGAGATTGCCTATCATTACCGCATCAGCACCAGCAGCTAATGCTTTTACCACATCGCCAGGATTACGAATTCCGCCATCTGCTATAATAGAAACATTAGGATATCTTTTTTTTACCTTTGCTGCTTCCATTACAGCACTCAGTTGTGGTGATCCACATCCAGTAACTAATCGTGTTGTACACAAACTACCACTACCAATGCCTACCTTAATTATATCAGCACCGGCTTCAGCTAAAAACTCAGCTCCGTCGTTAGTGCATACATTTCCTGCTATTACAATAGCATCAGAATTAAAGCTCTTGATATATCTAATACGCTGCTTCACTTTTAAATGATGCCCATGAGCAACATCGATACATATCATTGTTACGCCTTTACCAAGTATTACTTTAACAAGATGGTCATCATCTCTTTTGACTCCTACCGATGCTCCAAATCTGACACCCTTTTTAGTTAAAGAGTCTATCCATGATACTAGTACATCATCTGGAGCAAATCTATGCAATATACCTATACCGCCTCTTTGGTCTAACACTTCACACATCTTTTCCCCAGTAACAGAGTCCATATTAGCACCCACTATTGGTATTTCTAATGATACACCCGCTAGAGATGTGCTTATATCTATATCCATTCTACTAGCTATTTCTGAATAGCCTGGTAGTATTACTACGTCATCATACGCAAGTAATTTTCCACTGGCATTATGTAGTTTCATGATACTCTCCATTAAAATATTTTGATTGGCCAGATATATAATCTTTTCTCGCCTCTACATTATTTCCCATTAATATAGAAATTATTTCGTCTGCTTTAATGGCATCTTCAATGTGCACTCTTAAAAGTTTTCTACGAGACGGATCTAAACTAGTCTCCCATAATTGTTCCTCTGACATTTCACCCAAACCTTTAAATCTTCTAATTTTTAAACCAGTTGAATTCTTAGCTTTTTCTAATATATCAGAAACTTTTAGAAGATTGTTCTTAGGAGTTTTGATTTTTGTACCCATAGGTAATTGTAATATCTCAATAGGCTTGACTTGAGTCCAGACACCGGACTTCTTTACACTTACTATCTTAAACTCATGTTTTATCTTCAACGCCATCAATTCGTCGTTATTAAGAGCATATTTGATAGATGAACCAGAACCACATCCATACAAAGGCGGCTGTGCTACATAAACATGACCGTCTTCTACTAATTTTCTCATAAATCTGTAGAAAAATGTCAACAACAAAACTTTTATATGCTCGCCATCTGTATTATGTACTAAAAATCCACCATCTCCAGCAACAAAATTCTGATTATTTGGAATTGATAGATCATAAACAGTATTATCAATGTTATCCATTGGCGTTATAGATTTAATCTTTAAACTTTTATATACTGGAATACGTTTTGCAGATCTTTTATACTTTTTACCTAATAAAGCAACGGCATTATTATAGTCTAACCTTATTAATCTATCATCCGTAGAACTGTCTACCTTAGGAAACATACCTAGTTGTCTTAAAATTGTTATAATCCCATCATACGCACTATCTCTAGCGTAACATACCACTTCTTTAGAGCCATTGCAATAATTAACCATGGCTCCGCTAGAAGTGAAATAGCCCTTTAAAAAAGATATTTGAATTCCAGGCAAAGCATTAAATAACTCATTCGGTACAGTCTTAGCAAGACTGAACAGTTTAACGGCTCGTATAATCGTTAAAGCCTCCCCGCCAAAAATATCTATTAAATAACCGCTGGTGTCCCTTGTTACTTTCCACTTTGTGAACTTGAATGATTTTAGAATTCTTATAACTCTATCAGCCCTCCAGTCTCTATTAAGTCTTATCTGTGCATGTCTGTGCGACTTATAACAAACATAGTAACAGCCAAGACAAACTCCTATAAATTCAGCTATCTTATTTGTTACAATCATTTTGCCTCTACCAACCCCGATATGTATTTCTCTATCTTTACGAGGAAGGCTAAACGGAGCCAACACAGTATCACCGGGAGAAAGATCTTTAGTTAGCATACAAGTAATACCGCCTGGCTTTACTGAAAAAATATTATGATCACTCGTCACACAGATAGAATAGCCTTGTACTGTTATAATCTTAAATATTTTTCTATCTGTCTTATGATTTATAAATTGGTCAACCTCTGAAGTTTCAAAAGAACGACGTGACAAACTATATGTTTGAGTCTTAATCGGTAAACTATATTGATTATCCACTAAATCAGCCATTGTTGTCAGTATTAAATTAGAAGAAGCATCCTCTATTAAAATCGGAGTCATTCCAACAACGCTATCAGCATCAGTCATGATGCATAGCTTGTCATATCTGAGATTACTAATATTGAAATTTTTACCAATACCAGTACCGATTGCAGTGACCAGACTCTGAATCTCATTATTATCCAATAGTTTTTTCATGGACGCCTTCTCAGCATTTAGAATTTTTCCTCTCAGAGGAAGTATTGCTTGATATCTACGATCTCTGCCTTGTTTTGAAGTGCCGCCCGCAGAGTCTCCTTCTACTATGAATAATTCGCATTCTTTAGCCTTTTTGCTTTGACAATCTGCTAGTTTCCCAAGTAACGGACTAGTCATTGTCCCCATTACTGTTTTCCGTACAAGACGTCTTGCTCGTTTCACTGCTATTCTTGCTTCTGCAGAAGCAATTGACATAGAACAAATTTTTGAAATGACTTGTGGATGCTTATCAAAATAATTTTCCATCTCATCAGATATTGCTTCTATACTACTTCTAGCATTTTCAGATACTAATTTACTTTTAACCTGAGATGAAAATTGTGGATCGCGCATTCTAACATCAATAATAGCTATAAGACCTATACGTATATCTTCACCAGTTACTAAATTGGCCCCACGTCTTCCATTCATATATTTATTGACAACTCTTGTTAAGGCGTTTTTAAATCCTGTAACATGTGATCCACCTTCAGAATTATAAACAGTATTTGTAAAAGCCATAATGTTTTCATAGTCTAATCCGTTCTTCCATTGAAGAGCACACCTTACTTTTATATTAGTTTCAGGATCGACTCTACTAAGTTGTAATACAGGCGTCGCTTGGTCCTTATCTATAGAAGTTTCTTTTATAAAAGCATAGAGACCATTAGAGTACTTACCTTCGAATGTTTTGCTAGTTCTTTCATCTACCAGCTTTACTTTAAGACCATTGTTGAGGAAAGCAACTCTTTGTAGTCTTTGCTTGATTATATCAAAATTAAAGTCTAGGACTTTGAAAATTTTAGGATCTGGCTTAAAACGAACAGTTGTACCACTACGCACTGGACCATTAGTAACATTTAATTTCCCGATAGGCCTTCCACGTTTATATTTTCTTGTCATTAGTTTGCCATTTCGCCTTGATTCAATAATCATTGAATCAGAAAGAGCATTGACAACTGAAATACCCACTCCGTGTAATCCACCGGAGGTCTGATAGGTATTATTATCAAATTTGCCTCCAGCGTGTAATTGACATGCAATAATATCAACAGTTGGTTTGTGCTCAATCGGGTGCTTATCCCAAGGGATTCCCCTTCCGCTGTCCTTAACTATCGCACCACCATCTTTGGTGATAGTAACGATAATGGAGTTACCAAACCCGTTTATACACTCATCCACTGAGTTGTCTATAACTTCAAAAATTGTTTGGTGTAAACCTGAAGCATCGTCTATATTACCGATGTACATTCCAGGACGACGACGAACAGGTTCAAGGCCTTTGAGGACTTGAATATCCTTAGCCTTATAAGAATTTTTTTTCACAGAAACCTGGCTTTCTTTCTATAAAGTTTAAAAACTTAAAACAACTTGCTATCTTTTTTAGAAATTTTTAGCTGGTGCTTTCCAGAATTAGCAATAATCACGTCTTTGAATTGGAAGTTACGAATGCGTTTAAGCTGTCTAAACAACTCTATGTTAGCCATAACGTCACTAAGTGCTGAATGGGCATTTTTTTGGTCGATCCCTAATTTTTGGCATAAAGCGCCAAGCCTATAAGACGCGCTCTTGATATTTAACTGTTTTGCAACACGCTTAGTGTCAATAATGCCGCCATATAGTAACGGGCCTTTATTGCAAGATTTAAACATCGCATCTATAAATGCGATGTCAAATGGAATGTTGTGCCCACAAATAATAGTGTGTTCATCGAAAAACGGTTCTAGCCGGTCAACCACTACTTCTTTCGCCGGTGCGTCAATCCATGACTGCCAACTATAATGGTTGATAAGCAACGCCCTTTCATCAGCGTCCTCCATTCTTTCAGGTGCTACCTTACTGTAAAATCTATCGCTTTCAGAAAGATCCTCACTATCAACTACAATGAGTCCTATCTCGATTACTTCGTGCACTTTAGGATTTAATCCTGTCGTTTCAGTATCCATCCACACTAAACACACTTTAGACTCCTTCGTCTAGTAGCAAATGCTCCAAAAAGTCAACTAGAGCATTACCGTCTAGCTCATGACCGCAATTAGTACACTGGGCATACATTGCGTTCTCCATAATTTTGTATAATCTTTCAATATATTTACCACCAGTTAGCGGACCCAATGATTCAAGATCACGTCGTGGTCCTTTGATTATTAATTCAAATGTGTCAGCCCCATCACATTTTGGGCACTTCATGGGCATAATATACATTATCCTAGATATAGTCCTCAACTTCTCTATAAAATCCTAGCCTGGCTTTATTCTTAGTTTTTCGTAATTCAGCTTCAGCAGCTTCAGACAATTCTTCTTGCTTTATCTTGGTATGTCCACTTTCAGTAGCTTTGATAGCTGCAAACAAAACAGCGTTTTTAATCTGACCACCAGTCAAGTCATATCGACGTGCTAATTGTGAAAAATCTACATTATCATCAAGCATATCTTTGTTTGGAAACATGGCAGCCCAAATCATTTCTCTACTTGCAACATTAGGTTTAGGAAATTTAATTTTAATTAAAATTCTTCGCTCCATGGCTCGGTCTATCAAATCTTCTCTATTAGTAGTAAATATTACTACCCCATCGAAAGATTCTACAGCCTGAAGCATAGAGTTTACGTGTGACATCTCCCATGATCTCGATGACTCTTTACGTTCTGATAATATGGAGTCTACTTCGTCAATTAAAAGAATTGCATCACGTTCTGATGCCTCGCGAAAAACTCTCCTAATATGCTTTTCTGTCTCACCGATGAATTTGTCTATCATATCTGCGTATTCTGCTATCATTAATTCTTTACCAGTTTTAGAAGCTACATGTCTTGCAGAAAGAGTCTTACCAGTACCCGGTGGGCCATAAAAAAGAAGAGTCATAGCAGAACCGTATGTAATGGTTTTCTCAAGTCCCCAATCATTCATAATTTTCTGTCTATTGTCTACATAGGATTTTACCATATCTAGCTGCCGCATAGTTTCTTCCGGCAAAATAAGATTTACTGATCCTTCAACTATGAAAGAATTAATTTTATGTGATGACTTTTTAGTTTTCATATTTGATTTATTTTTTCTTTTCTTAATCTTTGCTAAATCATAGTCTAGCATATTTATAAGCATTTCTCTAACTGGGTCTACAATAACTATGTCTGATGAACCTATCGCGGATAAACCATTATTGCGATCAAGATGGATAATACCGCTTTTCATAAGATTAGACTCAGCACCGAAGAATTTAAGATTAGCAAGAGCTTCTCTATCAGATCCTAGAAGTGTTTTTAGAATTTGCATAATAGTACGAGAGTATGTATATACTTCTTCCGACATGATTTCTTGCCAAGAAAGATATAGCACAATTAACATATCGATTTCAGACAAATTAAAATCTTTCATAAGACGACAAGATGGGAGATTCTTATTGGCTCTCATTTTGGGCATAATCTTTTTTAGTTGTATTTGGGCTTTTTGAAATTCTTTGTCTGCCAACTCAGCTGCGTCTTCGACTTGTTTAATACGCTCACCGAAAGTTTCTAACAGACTTTGCCTCGCTTTGTTTATCTCTCTTTGTGATAAACTTCTTAAATACATTGATTTATCTAATAACAGAAAGTAATCGCTAATATCACTAAGAAAATCTTCGTAGTTTTTATAGCTATTATTCTTTTTGGCCACAGACGCGTCCTCTCCTCTAAGATAATGGGGTTGATATTAATAGTAATTTTTGATAAAGGTCCTCAAGAATGCTTCTGCATTATCGGCCTAGGCAAAGTTTTTGGCTCAACTCTGGGGTCATCCTCTCTATATTTAGACTCCACTAACACAGAATGAGTAGTCAAAAGCAGTAGCGCGACTGACACTGCATTTTCCAATGCTACTCTAGTAACCTTAGTAGGGTCGATAACTCCGTCTTCTAATAAATCAGAGAATTCTTCTGTTGCAGCATTAAACCCCCATGAAGGATTATCATTAGTAATAATTTTTAACACTGCCTCAGCTGCATCATGCCCTGAATTTGTAATGATTTGCTTGGTAGGAGCTTCAAGGGCTTTTGCTAAAATATTTATTCCTTCCTGCTCATCCCTCCTGTTTGATGCTAACGACCGGATATGTTTCAGAGCATTTAAATAGGCAAGTCCGCCTCCTATTACCACACCCTCTTGAAGGGCCGACATTGATGCCCTTACTGCGTCTTCCACTCTTGCTCTTTTTTCAACAACCTCTTCTTCTGTCAAACCACCGACTCTAATTACTGCTACTCCACCTCTGATACGACTAATTCTATCGCGAAGCTGGTCTACTTCAAATCCAGAAGCATGCGGATTGTTTGCTTCATCTTGCAATTTTTCTATACGTCTTTCTATAGCATCCTGTGATCCTTGACCCTCCAATATAGTAGTAGAGTATTTATCAATAACAATACTTTTAGCCCTACCACAGAACTCAAGACTAAAGCCACCTTCCCCATTGGCAAGCGAATAGTTTTCCTGAGTAACAAGTTGGGCACCAGTGAGTGTTGCTATATCATCACACAACTTTTGCTTATTTTCTCCATAACCTGGGCATTTAACTGCTGCTGTTTTTATTTTCCCCTTAATATTATTAAGGACAAGAGTTTGCAAAACCTCTTGTCCGAAATCATCTGCCATAAAAATAATTGGTATATTTTCCTTAGAAGCCTTATTAAGCATTGGAAGTATATCATCTAAACATGATAAATTTACTGTAGATACAAAAATATATGGAAGACTTTTAGACCCACCGGTCGAAGAAAAAGTTGCTTCATCACGCTTTTCATCAGTTACAAAATATGGCGATAATAGACCCTTGTCAAACTTGAATCCTTGAATAACATCATGTATAGTTTCAGAAGTATGAGACGGTTCCACAGTTACAACACCACCGTCTACAGAATTAATAGCATCAGCAATAATTTTTCCTAATTCTTTATCATTATTAGAAGATATAGTGGCAATTTTTACTAAATCATCACCGACAACCTTTTTACTCTGAGACTTAATATAATCAATCGTTGCTGCTGAAGCCAGTTGTATACCTTTACGAAGATCCGCAATATTAACACCCATTGAGATTGCCTTGCGCCCATTATTATATATCGCTCTAGCCAACACAGTGGCAGTGGTCGTGCCATCTCCAGCAACTTCGTTAGTTGTGTTTGCTGCTGTTCTAATCATATTGGCGCCTATATTCGTACCGGGGTCTTCTAGGACCACTTCGTTTGCTACTGTAACACCGTCTTTAGTAACCAAAGTGCCAAATCTAGATCTATCGCACGCCACAAAGCGTCCTTGGGCTCCCATAGTAGAGGCCACAACATCTGCCAGAGTGTTGACGCCCTCTGACAGAAGATCTTGTGCGTCTTTGCCAATAAAGATCTTTTTCGGTGGTGTATTCACCATACTTTCCTCCCTGTCTTTAGCATTGTGTTTCTAATGGTTTCTTACATAGTATAGAAGAAAAATTTAAAAAAGTCAACTACAGTATGCCAGCAGACCTATACCAATTTATATGTTTCAGTACTAATCTCGCGTACTTACTCTTTGCTTTAGTATCTCTTTCTCTGTAGAATTTAAATGCGTTTGACTCTCCGGCATTATATGCAGTAAGCGCTACATTTTTACTACAATACCCACGATCGGAAACTGCGATAAAAAAATTATTAAGCATTGTTATACCTATTCTTACATTAAGATGTGGTGTATACAATATTTTACATACATCCCCTCTAATTCCTAGTTCTTGTCTTGCTTTCTTAGAATATCTTGGCATAACCTGCATAAGACCCATGGCTCCGACATCACTCACAGCTTTATAATTGAAACCCGATTCTTGCTCCATTATCGATAAAGTTAAGCTAGGTGGAATACCAAATTCATGCCACCCCCACATAACAGATTGTGCAATCTGGTCAACTTCATCATCATCCATATATGGAGCTGAACTATATGTGTTTAACTTATGATTAATAGCATAAATAATATGTGAGTACATTGGATTTTTATGAGAATCCAAAGAATAAATTGTTGCTATTTTAGCTGGTGGTTTCGGTTCCCGCAACGATAAGACCTCAGCTTGTTCTGATAAACCATCAAATACCAAAGCATTGCAAAGCCATACTGTCATAGATAGTATCAGAACCCACGTAATCAACTTATTCATTTTTAATCCTCCAAAACAAAATAGGACCAGGTGTCATCAGACATCTGATCCTATACTAGTGAATTTAGGCGTTCTACCAACCGGCGTAATATTTTACCGATTGGTAGAATCAGCCCCCCTATTTTCTTCTTGCTCTTCTTCAGCCATTTCTGGAGTTATAATTGATGCGTCAACTGCGATTGACACTGAAAGATCTAGGTATGCAGCAGTACTAAGTTCTTTCATCGAATTTGATAGTGATTTACCGTCCATAGTAGCCAACTCATCACTCTTTCCTTCAAATGTGATAGTAATTTTGTCTTTAGCTGCTATTGATTTCTTTATCTTAAACCCTTTAATTTGTGCAATCATTTTGTCACCCCAATTTTTGCTTTATTGCTATCTTTATTAATGCTATTAATAGACACGCTCTTGTTAGATTTCAATTTCATAGATTTACGACCCCTTCCAGGCTTAACTTGGCTGGGTTTAATAAAATTTTTTCGCCTTGCTTTTGGAGTAAACCACCCTCTTTCCTGGAACTTCCTACGAGTCCTAGAGACAGTTTGTAAAGAAGGATAAACTCCACCTTTTGCATCATCGATACCGAGCATCAAACGATCATCTTCGATATCTACGCCATAATATCTATTGAGAATTGTTACATATAGAAGAAGATCATTCGATCGACAAGCAACATATGATTTTAATACGTGCTCCACTTGCCACTTTACAGAGTCCCTTTTCTTTGCTGCCTTATATTCACGTTTCTTATTTACAGAGTTAGCCATCAAACCCTCCTTTCCTTTCTTTATACATTATTATAAACTTGCAGTATTAAAAAGTCAAGTCTATATCTATGTCTAGTCACCAGGAGAATCGTGGTTCATAGAAGCCTTAGTATATTTAAAATATTTCCAGTGAGAAACATTGTCTACCCTGAATGCAAACAGAGTACCATCTGATAATTCTAATGTCCCAATCTTTACTCCTCCCTCATGAATAGCGTTAAATACTTCCTTATAAGCCTGTTTCGCCTTTGCTTCAGTTTCATACTTGACTTGCTCGCTTTTCCCATTAGTAAAAAATAGTCTCACTACATAGTCTTTGCTCATATCTATCTCCTCTTATGTCGTTTAAGAGACATATCATATATGAATTCGGCAATTCTATCGAAATCAGCAGGATCACTTAGTTCTTCACTGACCTCGCCGACAAAATGCAAAATTTCATGTATCAGTGTTATTATTTTTTCTCCCTCTGAAAGGCTCCTCTCTATCCAAATTTCATATTCTTCTTCGTGGTCTTCATCATTATAGACTCCCAAATACTTAGGTCTTGTGCCACTAGTTCTATAACGCTTGTATCTCCTTAAATACTTTTCCTTTATAACCAGTTCTATCCCATGAGAGAGTGAAAGAACGACAGCGTGTTTGCCCTTTTCCATATATATTACCCCTAAGACTCGAACACGTAATTACTGACTTTCTTTCCATTCGACTTCTCTTACTAATATTGTCTATATTTTTTACCGATACTAACACTCTTCATCCTCTCTCGTTTTTTCTTAATCGCAAGTCTGATAGTGCCGGGAGATACATTAATATTTATCGGAGGCTTAGGAGCGGCGACTAGTTTTTTCTTTATTTCGCCACTAGAATTGTTAGAAACCTTTACCTTTACCTCTAATGTAGTCGTAGATGGTTGAGATTTAGACTTGACTGTTTTGTTAGACTGCACATTCTTCTGCTGTACAGTTTTCTTAAGCACTGGCTTAGCTAAAACACGATTTCGATTACTACTACAACCACAACCCATATTTTACTCCTGCTATGTAAAAAAATATTAATAGTACATCTTAGAATTATTTAGGACGAAATATCATCAAATTGCGTTTTTGTGATGAAGATAATAAATTGTCTATAGATTTACGTTCCCATCCTAATGCACGATAAACAGGCACCATATTGTCTGATACTCTGGCTACTTTGTACCCAATTTTCAAAAATTTTACAAAATCGCATTGTTCTGGAAGATGACAATAATTACTATTGAGACATGCGTCAGATATACACGGCATCGGTGAAATGGCGTTTTCAGTTTTTTCAATAAGTTTATTGATTATTTTAACAGATTTATTATAGTTTTCTGATGCCTCTTCACCTACAGTCTTAGCCATCTCCAGAATAATATTAGAATATTTCTGAAGTATTAGATACAACTGGTTTATTTCTCCATCATCTACAAAAATTGGATAAATATCTTTATCTGTCCCCATACATAAACTCCTTGTCTTCCTCATATGTCCCCGGTCTTACTAGTTCATCAAGATCATCAATCATAGTTTGTAAAGCATCTACGGGTTTACCATTATTATAAAACTTATTTTCAAGTTTCTTCATCTGGTCAGAACCAATAGTTTTATAGCCAACATCATACTTTGCGAATTCCCCATTAGAGAAAATTTTAGTTATTATGACTAGTTTGTTTTTGATGAAAGTGCTCATACTATCAAATCTAACACTATTGTTATGACAAAATTCTCTCGCAGAATTACGCATAACTCTAAATAATTCTGCAGTTATGTCAAAATAGTGAAGCCTTGCGTCTGTCATTAGGGCTATTGCGTACAGCCCATTCTGCGGAGGCCCATCCTGACTAATACAGAATGGACAATCCTCAGTCAAATGACAATTCATCTTCGTATATGTCCCATTCTTTATTATCTTATGAGCTGTATATTTCTTAGGACTCTCAAGAAATATCATGGATGTAGGTGTATTTTTTTGTAATCTATGGAACTTTGGCCCAAATCCTCTCATACTTAACTCCTTACTATATTATAATCATACATTGGTGATAATACAAGCACCGCCGGAACACGCTGCCTGGTCAGACAACGATGTAAAGTCTTCCGTCTCTCTTATTTGTGATAGGTCTATATCTTTCAACTTTTTAAGAAGACGATTATATGTCTCTTCAGAGCAACTCTCAAATGGCATCTGCGCATAAGTATTATTATCTATTGGTAAGACAGATATACCAGTATAATATTCTCTATTTTTCCATAGCCATTCTCCTACTTCTTGGTAATTCTCATCTCTTAAACTAACAGTTACAGAAACATTATGATAATTATCACCGTGATTATGACCAGTACGTATCCATTCAATGGAGAACTTTTTAACTCTTTCTAGGAGCTGAATAGGACTACTTTCCGTACGAGTGATCGCCCCATCAGGTGCCTTTTGTGGAACAGTAATAAGAGCACGAGAATTCGCTTTGAAATAATCATTCTCTAAGATCTGAGGACACACCTTAATCAGATATTTATATAATGCTTCATTCTTGCCTACACCGATTCTTCTAATATAATACTTGTCATGCCACTCATGAATACCAGAAGAGCAACCAAATACAAGAGATGTAGTACCAGATGGCTTAATACAAGTAACCCTGGCTGCTGGTTTAATATCTATAAGTTTTGCAACCCTTTTATTCTCTTCAACACATATTTTTGCTGCCTCTCTAAGATCTAAGTCCAATACTCTTCCAGAACAAATACCAGTCATACCAACGCCAAGCAGAGCGTCTCGTTCACAATTCTTTTGCCAACTGCTTCTAAGATAATGAAAGTCAGTATATGATGCTTGCAGAGTTCCTAAAAATGCTGCTGCCTTGCAACGTTCATTCAAATCCTGCTGATCTTTTACATCTGAAACATTGATTTCTGTGAGATTGCACATTTGTTCTGAACGCAGAGAAATCTCAGAACATGGATTAATCCCCATCTCTTTATCATTGGTAAAGAAAATTGCTGGTTCTCCACTTCTGGATAGTTCTATTTTTTTCCATAGCTCTTTAAATTCTTTTTCTTTCATTCTATGTCTTAAAAGTACAACCGAATTATTTGCCCTAGCTCTTTGTGGGTTTAGTTCATACCAGTGATTGTATTTACATGTCAACATTTCATCGTCGTCATAAGAAAACAACGAAATCATTGCAGCTCTACGAATCCCACCAGCTAACACAGCGTCTGCGATGTAACAAGCTATATCGTGACATTCTAATGGAGATAGTTTGGACCCATCCTCTTTCCTATCAAGAACTTTTTGTATATTATGTAGACAGTCTTTAAGCGGTTCTGGTCCTGGAGCTTTGCCACCGGACGTAATAAGTGGAGCGCCTTTAGACCTGATATCCCTAAAATCAAAATTGGGCAAGGTTTTCCCACACATATAGGCTCTAAAAAGTGCCTTAACTGCATCAGCCCAGCCCTCAATAGAATCTCCTACTAAAAATCTGCGTTTCTTAGTGGGCTTATGTATCTCAGGCAATTTCTCAACATGATGTTTTTGTACTGAATACCCAACTCCAGAACCTCCAAGCAATAAAAACATTATTTCAGAAAAAGCGTGGATATCATCAATAGCTAAGAAACTACAATTGAAGATTCTATTCGGTGATAATTCTATAGGTTTACCGCCAAACTGTAGTGACCTCATAGAAGGAACAACTTTTTTCTCATGAACCAACTTGTATACCTCTTTAATTTCATTCTTTATTTGAGGAAATTTTTTTATTTGCATTTTCATGTTTCTATCTGTAATCTCATCCCATGTCTCTCGGCGCTTTTTATACGGAATATACTTCGCATATTTTGAATAAATTGTGATGTCTGATAAAATTTTTGACGATAGTTTCGACTTGTCCATTAGCTGCTCCTTCCAATTTACTTAGTAGTGTTAGATTCTAGCAGAGATATTAATATTCCCAAAACCCTAAAAACGCTAGTACTAAACTCTCCACCATGAGATCGCGCATTTACTCCATTTTTTCGTAGCTGTATTCCACAACATGGACAATTTGAGCTCGCGAAAAATCCTTCTGCATCCGAATAATACCCTTTGCCCCATCACGATTTTTTATAACATGATATGTGATGGCCAGAGAGTCTTCGTCTGCTTCTGTTTCATCCCTCCTTTCTTCTTCTAATACATCTTCTATTTGTATGATTATATTAGCATTTGCGGCAATGTCCTCAGCCCTGGCAATCCTATGAGTACCATAGCGCATTTGTTCATTCTTTAAACTACGCACTGAAGTCGTCTGAGCAGCACTAATTACAGATAATCTACGATTTCTAGCAAGTTCATGTATTTCTGCAGCTATAGCGCCTTGTTTGCGCCAATCCTGATCACCGCTGATACTTGTACCGCCCCTGGGTGTCATTAGTTGCATATAATCTATAAATACCACGTCTAGTGTTATATTGTTAGTCGCTTCAATTCTATCTAATTCTGCATCAATAAAATCGACATCTACACCTCTTGGAACATCAATCATATGGAATTGTGCCGATTTATCCTTCTTTTTATACTCTAAAAATTCAAATAATTCTTTTTCTTCTGACTGTGTCAAAGAACCACGTTTTATATTCTGAGACTTAATACCAAGCGAAGATGACAAAAATCTTCTATAGCAGTCTTCTTCCGGCATTTCTATTGATACGTATGCAACATGTTTAGGCCCAATGAAGTAAACATTATCTTCGGTGCTAACATCTGAACCGCAAGACGGGCATATACTACTATGCTTGTATAACTGGAAACCGCAATGACAGTATCTAATACCGTTATTGATATACGCTGCCATCGCCATCATTGTGATGGATTTGCCTCCACCGACAGGCCCAGCTACAATCATCAGCTCTCCAGGCTGAATACCCCAAGTAAGTTCGTCTAGTTTATAAAAACCTGTATATAAACCCATTGCTTGATTTTTGTTCTCTTTGGCAAAAATATATTTATCCTTAATATCATTTGCCCTTTCTCCAAGTGTCGTTCGCAACACCCTGTCTTCAGAACTTAACATTTTAATATGTGAAGAAGTTTTTAATAATTCATAAGCGGCTTCTACTGGAGAATCCTGCTTATTACAAAGTACATTGGCTTTTGACACACTTTGTTTTAATAACTTTTTATACCAACGCTCTTTCAATTGCTGAACAAGGAAAGCATAGTCATTAGATGGAGTATTAATTTCTTTGATACTATTATAAAGTGCGTAAACACGAGCTATATCAATACTTGATTTACGCTGCTTTTCCATTTCAACCTTCATTAACTCAGGCGTACACATAGTTTTGCCTTTATATACCGTGAAAAAACGCATAATATTTCTATATATAGCTTTAAATTTATCCGTCTCAAAATACTCTGGGACGATATTGTCAACTTCTTTAGCACTAACAACACATTCTCTATGGTTTAATAATGCTGAAAGAATTTTCTCGTCTATCGTAATTTCTGCATCAAGCATTAGAGACTCCTAAAATCAATTCCAGTATGAAATATTTTCTTAGTTTTAGAAGATTTAAGTACTGAAACCAAAGCGCTGTCTGCCCCGCCATACCTAGCCTGTATCTCTTCTTCATCATCATTGGAAATAAGAATAGTAGATAGTCCTGCATCCGACCTGAGCTTTACAACATTTTCAAAAATATACTTAGCGTATGAAGCCATATTATTATTTATATCATAATCTCCAAACTGGTTCACCTTCTTGTATTCTTTACCAACCTCATCTATAACTAATAAGTCTCTCGAAACAGAATGCTCTAAGAGATTCTTTTCGTTCTTACCTAAAAATGACGAAATTAGTTGGTTAAATAATATATATTGTGCTGTTAATTGAGACGCTATAGCTGATTTAATAGCTATACATGACATCATAGTTTTTCCAGTACCATTAGGCCCACTAACAAATACTAACGGTCCATTTTTAATAAATTCACGTATATTATAAATAATGTCATGCCATGCCTTTTTCACTTCCATTACTGCCTCATTGTTTTCTTGACCGACCCCAAAATCTGCGAAAACTTTGGGAAGCAAGCCTATAGGCACATTTGCAACAGCTGCTCGTTCATATATCATCATTTTAAATCTACATTTACATCCTGGGTCCATACCATGACAAATATCGCATTTGTCAACTATTTCTCTTCTAAGCACAGAAAGAGCTTTAGAAACTGCTCCACGATTATTGATTATCATTATGTTCTTCCACTGGATCAGACTCAATAGACGCTTTAGGAGTAGCAATAAATATATCATCATCTGACGATGCTATATCATCATCTGACAGACTTTGCGATTTATCATTCTCAATAAGTTCTTCTACTTTTTGCAGTTCTTCTTCTCCTATAGTAGGAGGCAATTTAACATTTCTAGGTAAATCAAATATTGAAACGCCTTTAGTTTGTTCTATTCCTTTAGGGCCATCATTAACAATATTTTTTATCAGTTCTCCTACATTTCTAATGGCTTCTACTCGTTTCTCATCAGACATTGTACTAGAAGACGTTTGTTTTTCTACAGATAAAGAAGTAGCTTGTGGCCCATCATCCTTTACTATTAAAGCATTACTATGATACATATAATCTGTCATAGCTTGCGTTGGCTCACCGAAGTATCTAATTATTTTAATAGAATCTTCGTGAATAGCAACTTTCTCATTCTCATTTCTCTTTACTATAACCCATTTTCCCATATACCCCTCGAATACTCCCATGACAAGAATTTCATTATTATTACCAGATATAATTACATATTTCTTATTTTCCACAGCATTGCCCTCCATGTTTATACATTATAGAATACCATCTTCTATTGCTTTATGCAACATTATTACTACTGGGTGATCAGTTTCATTTAACTTAGAAGCCCAAGCATTATATATGTATTTCAATTGCTTGAATGTTTTTATACTACTTGCGTAATTGAAGGCATCAGGGTCATTCTTACGGACCCAAGTAATAAAACTCTCTGGTAATGGTTTATCTTTTTTAATAACCCCAGCAGTCGAATCTAGTGTCTTATTAGTCTTAACACGCTGTGATTGGAAAATTGAAATGCTTGATGGACTGCATAACCATCCCCAAGATACGTATCTGTCAGTCATAGAAGTATTAAACCACCAGTCAATGTATTCTTTCGAAACCTCTGGACTTCCAAAAATTTTAAGAATTTTCCACATTACAGACAAACCCCTAGTAGATAATGTAATCCATTCATTGGAAGACGTCTTAAACTTCTTATAGACCACCCCTGGGGTCTCCAAAGGAAAATCGCTCCCAACTTTATTATAATACTTTTCTAAGAAATAGGAAAGTAATTCAAAGCCTCCCCACTCATTTTCCGGTGTAGAGGATCCATCGACGCGACGCCTACCTGTTTCTCTTACATTCTTAGCCGATCTGACATCTTTGATAAAAGTATTTTTGTATTTCTGTCCACCAATATTTTTCATTTCCTCTTCAATAGAGAGACGGGCGATGAGCTTCCTAGCTTTTCTAATAGACGCAGCTACAGATCTTCTGGTACTTCCATTCGGTCTCAAGGAAGTATTTGCCAGAACATCGTCTGATTCAATATTATTTAGAATTTCGAATAACAGATGTTTTAAGGCGATATCTGTCTCTTTGCTCATTCTTTGATACTTTCCTTTCTACCCTTTTTATTATATCACTCTGTCTATGCTTTGGAATATTGAAGGCGCGAATCTTAAATAAGGGCTCTGCCTTAAGAGAAGCAATTCTCTCTATGCTATGGTTAAGGACAAATTTTCCATCATCTAAGAAATCTATAATTCTTGCATCGCTCTTACCATCATACGGTCTTAAACTCCTTCCTATTCTCTGCTTTACTTTAGTTTTACCTCTTTTACCACCAGCAAGGATTTCCCCAGATAATATAGGGAGGTCCAGCCCCTCATCTGCTAATGATGTCGCAATCATACAATCAATCTTACCTTCCTGAAACGCCGTAATCAAACTATCACGCTTCTTAGAAGAATGCCTTGCATGCAAAAACTCAGCAGAAATATCCTTCAACATTTTTTCTAGTATCTTACCGTGAGTATCAAGATAATCTACTAATATTAATACTTTACGACCCTCAGAAATCATTTCTCTGGCCTTAGTGCAAATTATGTTATTGCGTTCTTCATTTTCTACAATATAATTACGATATATTGCATGAAACTCTTTATTAGGTTGTTCGGAAAAATCTTCTTGCAGTGGATCGTTATGTACATAATAATAATCAATATGTGGTCTTACTAGCCATCCCTTCTTTATAAGATATGATGCGTCGATGTTATAGAATATATCTCCTAACTCAGCCCTGATTAATAAATCATCGCCCTCGTCTCTAGTGGGAGTTGCACTCGTACCAAGTATATACGGTGCATTACTATATTTCAAAATTGACTGTACCATATTTGCTCTCGCGCAATGACTTTCATCAATTATTATAAACTGTGCATCAGCAAGCATTTTTTTAATTCTAGGAGCATCAGAAGCATTGAATTTTTCTTTAACCCGATTATCATAAAAATATACTTTTCCTGCTTTATTAATTGATTTTGCTGCTGACTGCCAAGTACTTATCGTGATATGTCTGATATCACATGTCCCATCACCGACAAAGCCGACTTTTTCACTAGGAGTTTCTTTCTCGAAATGGCTCTTCATCTGTTTTGCCAAATCAATAGTCCCGCACAATATAACAGATGGGAGATTTGCTCTCGCAACTATATTAGTAATCATTAAAGATTTTCCAGACCCAGTTGCAGCAGATAGAATGCCACGTTTTGTTTTGAAAAATTGATCTACTGCTTCTATTTGATAGTCTCGAAGCGTACCCTCCCATTTAATAGGAGTATTAAACTCTGGAAATAACCGATTATCAACAATAATATATTCTTCATGCTTCTCTTTGCAAAAATTCAGAACTATTGGCAATAGACCAGTTCTAAACTTCAAATTGTGAATATTAGGCCGATAAGAACCATCGGCTTTCCACTCACCATTCAAAAGATAGTTGTTACCATTCCACGGTGTTTTCTTATATCTCCAAGTAAATTGGAAGCCCTGCTCCTTAAAACTCAAGTAATCATTCAATTCATTGATAAATCGAACAGAGCTTCTTTCTATATTGGATATATGCGTATCACAATTACCCACCACAAATGATAACACTAGTTCGTTCCTCAGTCCATCGGTCCAGTCTGTTCATGCGGTTTTGCTGGCTCAACTGGCCTGACAGATTCGGCAGAGACGTTATTTTCTTGTTCGCCTGGCACTTGTCCAGTAGCCTGTCTGTCAGACTTGATTAGAGCTTCCGCAATACGCTGTCTTTCCATTACAACAGACCATTCATATTCCAAAGCACTGATTTTTGCTTGGATAGTCTTTACAAGATGAGAAAGTGCGTTAATCTCTACGGACAATTGAGAAGTATTTTTAGGCTCTCGTACGCCCTTATAGGTAATTGTTATCTCTTCAAGATTAAGAATCTCATTCGCCCTCTTCAAATATTGATTAATTGCTTCTTGCTGCTTTTCCTGTTCAGTCATTTCTTTCGTTTCTTGTTTCTCCTCTTGCTGCTCCTTTGCATCCTGAGATTCCTTTACATTCCCTTCATACCTTGTTTCTTTAGTCTCGTCTGTCATTTCTTGTAACCTCCTTAATTTTTTGTTTTTTTATTGTATTGAACATATCTTTGAGTATAACGATATGCTCTGATGATATAGAATCTAGTGATTCTTGAATTCGTGAAAGAGTTTCAACTATGCCGTCAATCTTATCTTTATATTCAGCCGAGCTTTCCGACATGTGAAAAACTTTATTAGATAAGTCTTTCATACCGCTTTTAATATCGGCTTGAACATAATTTATTTCTTCTGTCGCTACCGCTAAGTCAACCTCCATATTCGATATTCTATCATAAGCAACTCTCTGTTCAGCCTCCATAACAATTTGAATCTCACGGTGATGTTTATCACGTTGCATATCTCTTTTATATTGCGCATTTTGAGCCATTAAGATAATCGGCGCTTGAAACCCAGCTATTGTTGAAAGCGCAAGATTTAAAAAGATAAATGGGAACTCATCAAAATGCAATTTCGATATAGTCGGGCAAGCATTCCAAAAGAACCATAACGCGACAAGCACGGCCAGACCTATTGTAAATGGCCAACTTCCTACAAAATCAGTTAATATTGCGGCTGCTTTTTCCCACTTATTCATCGGAGATGCTTTAAACTCTGGAATCAAGCTCACCTGGTTTTCAGAATTTTTCAAAATCTGATCAATCTCTTCTAGGAATTTAGAATGCTTGACTCCACTACTAGCACGTCTCCGCTCATCGCTCATTTTTACAGCCCCCAAAAATTATCCCTTCTTAAATAATGAAAACGCATTTACTACAGAACCAACATTAATTATACCAGCTCCGTATAATCTATCATCTCCTAAAGTAAGAGAATATTTTGAAAGTATTTCTACTATATGTTGGAAATTAATATTCGGATCTTTTTCTTTCAAAAGAGCGCATATACCAGTAACAAAGGGAGCCGCCTGACTAGTACCACTGTTTTTAACATATTTATTCCCAGGATAACACGATACAATATCTACACCTGGCGCAGAGAATTCTATATCTCCTGGCGAACTCCACTCTGGTACCTTCTCTTGCCTATTGATTGCTGCCACTGATATTACATACGGCAATCGCGCTGGCCAGTCTTCAAGTGGATAACCAGAATTATCTTCAATTAAAATATCTCCACTATTACCAGCCGCCGCTATAAAAATCACATTATTTTTTACTGCTTCCTCTATTATGTTTTCTATCTCAGGATATGGTTCTCTAGAACCTAAACTAACATTAATTACTGAACAGCCAGCATTGATAGACGCTTCAATAGCACATTTAATATCTTTTGACTCTCCTGTACCGCCTGAGTCTACACTCTTAGCGACAAAGAGCTTGCTATCTGGTGCTACACCAGCTACGCCATGCCCGCTTTTCTTTGCTGCTATGATCGATGATATAGAAGTCCCATGTCCATTTGTATCCAGGCAGTAATTACCCTCCCCAGTGCAATCAACACCATCAAACACTCTTCCGTCTAGATCGTCATGATTGCAATCACAACCAGTGTCTATTACTCCTACTAATACACCCTTACCAGTTGCTTTTGTCCAAGCTTCGGGGATATGTAAAAGTTTATGAGCCCAATTAATTTCTCTGGTAAAAATAGGGTTATCATAGACAATGGCATTATTGTCTATAGCAATATTAAAAGATGCACTCACAATACCAACAAGCTCCAATTCTCTTTTGGTGTATTTTCAATTCTTATCGTATATTTATCTAACATACTTTTAAAATACGGCCAATTCCAACCCTTACCAACGTCTACTTTGTCCTTTCTTACAGTAGCATGAGTAAATATACCATTGAAATCATCTATTGCTGACAGTTGATAATCCATAGGATTAGAAATGATAGTATTATTAATATTTTCAAGTTTGCACAAGAGCGCGCAAAGAGCCGCAACGCTTTCATATTGTGCCTTCATAAAATTAGCAAAATAATTATAATTACGCCACGGAGTTTTAAGAGTAGCATACTTAGAAGTATCATCCGCCTTGCAGAAAGTAGCTGTAAAGTCGTTTGGCCAGTAACACATTCTATTGTTTCTAAGTTTTAATGGACCCACATTGACTATCTCAATACCTATAGTAGATCTATCATATTTCCCGCCGCTATTTTTAATCCCCAAATGAAATGCCCAATATCTAAGAGGGAAAAATTGATATATTTTACCATCTTTGTCAACTATAAAATGCACTGCTATATGGTTTCGCTTTGCTAATGTTTCTACTGCTCCACTTAAGTTATTTCCCTCCGTTGCATGCAGACAGATATTTTTCTTAGTCGTAACACTATGGATATAATCGTCTACTGGCGATGGGTAAGACTCGTAATCTATATTAGTCTTAAAAGGCTGTATTGTATTTTTCATAATAATCAGGTGCAAAATACCACGACAGTTTAACGCGTGGAGAACGCACCAATCTCCTTTCTAAAATTGTGTTTCTTATATTGAGCTACTTTTTATTCCTATTCTTAAGCATTCTCCCAAGAGCAGAATGCTTATTTCTCATATTTTTGAATCTGTCTTTATCAGATTGTGAAGAATCTGAATCTATTACACTCATCTTAGATTTATCAGTCTTTTTAGATTCTATTACCTTAGACCCCTCTTCACTCTCAACTGCAAGTGTTTGAATCCTTTTATGCGGTACTCCAAGACCACTAAGCATAGTATAAGTCATTAAACCACGTCCGATACTGTTAGTATCAAGGTCATAAATCCCCTTATATACACCGGCGTGTCCAGTAAGATTTGATAATTCATATACTGCATAATCTATGTCTTCCTGCGGGACAGCCGAAAGCACCTTGTACGAGCCAGCAAAGAGTACACCAGCAGCAGTTGTTTCATTAATAGTAAACTCATCAGCAAGAAGCCCCGCCTTAACACTATTGGCAACTGCATCGACAATTTGATCGGCATCATGATATTCAGGAATCCTTGAGGAACCATAAATAGTACAGTTACCCTCAGTCAATACTTTAGCAAAATCCATGGGGTCCAGAGAAATGAAACGACTTGGCTGTGCTGTAAGTTTGTTAAATTGATGAAGAATATTTGCTATATCATTATTTGCTCTTGCCCAAAAAGCAGCAGTCGACAAACCAGGATAAGTTTTCTCAATCTTAGCATTATCAACAATAATAAGAGTTGATAAAACCCCTTCCTTGACTAGCTTGCTAAGTTTATCAAGAGTTTTTACAGCATTAGATTTAGTTACAGGATCTTCATTAGAAGCTGGAAGTGTAAAAATTACACCGACCGGCAATCCAAAAGACACCAAATCATTAATCAATAGTGGTATTGAACCAGAGCCAGTCCCACCTCCACCACCACAACATGCTAGAATAAAATCAATAGTGTCTCCATTATTAAACGCCTTTCCGATCATATCCTGAACCTGCTCGCTGTATTGACTATAGGCCTCAGCACCGATAGAAATATCTCTACCGGCCCCTCCAAGACCATATTCCATAACAAGCTTCCTATTATTGGGGACCTTAATATAAGCCAGGTCCTGCTTGGCCGTGTTAATCGCGCACGTTGGATAACCGATTTCTCCAAAAACTTCAGCAATCCTAGAACCGCCTTGTCCTGTACCAACAACACCGAACCTTATAGAAACGTCTTCGCTCATAGATAATCTAACACCCCTAACCTCGGCAGGTCTGCTAACTGAAGACGAATCACGTATTGTATCATTTGCATCAGTTTTCTCTAGATTGATTCCACCGCCAGTCTTCTTTGGCTCAAGTGGAATACCACCTGTCTCTTTTTTTTCTTCGCTCATTATATCCTCTCCTATTATGTGTTATCTATTTATCCATTAATATTAACAGACTGAAGGTCATTAATCGTCATTTCTTCGACTAGTTCTTCAAAAGTAGTCTCAGCTTCCCAATTGAGAATTTTCTTTGCTTTTGAGGGATCGCCCTTAAGATCCTGTACTTCGGCGGGTCTATAAAACTTAGGATTAATTTCTATATATCTTTCATAATTGCCAAGTTTTGCCACTCTAAAGGCAATTTCTAAGAACTCACGTACTGAATGCGACTCTCCAGTCGCAAATACAAAATCATCTGGTTTATCAATTTGAAGCGACGCATGGAATCCTTTAACAAAATCACGAGCATGGCCCCAGTCTCTCTTAGCATCTATATTCCCCAGACTAATATAAGATGAATTCCCAACTACTATATCCGCAATTCCTTTAGTAATTTTCCTCGTAACAAATTCGGGTCCGCGTAAGGGACTTTCATGGTTATAGGAAATTGCATTGCTCGTAAACATATCATAAGCTTCACGATAGTTAACTGCTGTCCAATATCCAAATAATTTAGCAACACCGTATGGAGAACGCGGGTGAAATAAATCTTTACTTTGTTCATCGTGACTCAAAGAACCATATAATTCTGAAGTACTACATTGCATAAACTTTATTCCAGTATTATGGCTCTTAACAGATTCTAGTATATTAAGAACACCGATACCGTTTACTTCAGCGGAGACTATTGGCTGAGAAAAACTAGTACCAACGTGAGACATAGCCGCAGTATTATAAATCTCATCAGGATTTATCTCCTTAATAGTCCTAGATACAGAGATAATATCTGTAACATCACATTCAATTACATGAAGGCGTTCGTTGTTTAATAGTCCAAGCTCACGAAGTCGCCAAGGACTAGACGATGCAGAACGCCTCTTAGCCCCATAAACCTCATAATCTAGCCCAATTAAATACTGGGTTAAATACGCTGCGTCCTGACCATAAATTCCAGTTACTAGTGCCACTTTTCCTGACTTATTCCGCATTAATCATCTCCCTTTATTGAATTACAAAACTAGACAGTTACACACTGTCCGACTGTTTATCGTCAGTACTAGTATAAAACAAAACTACAACATTGTCAAGCAAAACCACCAGATAAAACGCATTCTATCACCCAGCTTTCTTTGTTTTGTGCAATAGTTTTACAAGATCGGAACGAATGGTCCTACCAACCCCTTTAATTGTGACTGACTCTAATAAATCTTTTCTATAATCCACATGTTTTATTTGTTTGTCAAATACCTCACGCATTCTGTTTTTCATGTGTTCAGCGGATGGGTCGCACCAATTTTGGTCAGCATTATACCATACTATACGTGGCATACCAGTAACAGGAACCATTTTATTACAAGGAACATTATAATATTCACTTGTATCCATCATATCTACTACTCCACCACTGCCAGGAGATATTATTGGTTGTCCAGATAACAAAGCAATAGTTCCAGGCACATTCCACCCTTCACCCCTGGCAGCAGTTACAAAACAATGACCAGTATTATGAAGTTTATATATTTGCTCATCAGATATTATTTTGCTAAGATAATATATTTTAGGTAAATCAGATACGAGTACTTTAAGCTCCTTTGCTATAGTAATCTTAGCTTGCCGAATAATTTTCTTTATCATTTCTATTTCAGGAACAGAATCTCTAGCAGCATAGGTCTTTAACACCAAAATCGTATTATCTTTGGAATTAAAAGCTCTAAGATAGCTATTTATTAAACACTCTGGGTTTTTTCTAGGGGTCCACTGAAATATAGAATAAAATATATATGTTTCATTAGTTGCGCCTGGAATCCATAATTTGCCATGTGGTTTTGTAAAATTTGTAGCTTGTGGAATTATCCGTATGGGTACAGTTACACCGCCCTTGATACACGCGCGCTTGTTTGACTCGCATGATACCCATACTTCATCCATACGATTACAATGTTTTGTCCAAATTTCTGGTATTTTATCCGTTTCCCAAAAAAAATATCCGATATTATATTTGTCGCGTTCATAATTCCTAGTAAAGTTATCAGGAGTCAATTCTGTAATAACGAAATCATAATTTAAAGAAGAATTCTTGGCAGCTTCTAAATAATCAGGCATTTTAATTGGTCCAGGCAAAAAATTTACAGTATGCAAAGTGAATTTTATTTTGGCGCTTCTCATAGCTTCAAGTGTATACAAACAGGCTCGTCCATAGCCAGTATGGTCCTCCGGGTTCCCAACAAATTTAACTTTTAGTGATTTCATATTCTAAAATTACCTAAAGTAATTCTCCGCCTACGGCTAATTCTATATCAAAAATATTGTCTTCTCTGTTAATATCATAATTCAATGTACAGAACTCTCTCAAATCTTGACTTATCAAGTGTACTGCCGAGTCATATAAAAAGACTATATCTGTTCTTACCTGATATCTAGATGGAATTTTCATACTATCGCATGCACAATATATCAAAGGTTTAATACTCCACATAACTCCTTTAAACGCTCTATTTTGTAAAATTGTTTGGCTAGTAACCAAAATACTTCCCTCTGGCAATTTACGAATTTCTTTTGCAAAATCTTCGTCATTCTTGATGATGGTAACATCGACATCGTCAGTCAAAAAATCTGGTTTTTTATAAACAAAAAATCTAATATCATAAGAATTCGATTCTAAAGCCATCTTGTATACAGCAGTAATAATATAGTTCAATTTGTCATCGCCCATAAACAAAGCTACTACTCTTTTAGCCGTTGGCTTAGAAACAATTTTGTTAGTACTAAAAATATTAGAACGGCCACTAGATACAGACGCGGCTCTAATCATATTATTACTCTTTATATTATTTATTTTAGCACGGCGCCTTCTCTGTGAAATAGTTTTAATTTCATTAGGTTTATGTGATAACGGCTTTTTTATCGAAGATTGTGCCCTAGAAACTGCCGTGATTTTTCTCTCCACAGATCCACGCCTAGCAACTGGTTTAGTTTGTCTAACTCTAATATCAGACCTACTCATACTATTTATTACTTTACTAGGCACTATCATAGGACGTCTAACCAATGTTTTTTCGTGAGATACCGTCTCGACAGTAGAAGGTTTACTTCGCGTCATATAATTATTATAGTTTTTCGATTGTTTGCTTGGATTAATTATACTGAGACGTTCTAGCATCGCCTTTTCTAGCTTTGCAACTGATTTGTCCCAAGTATATTTATTACGAACCATTTGCAAAGCCGGACCAACCCTAGAATCATCCATATGCTGATACATATATTTCATATAATCTATAATCTGGTCTTCATCAGGCTGCCCTATTACTGCATGCTTTTGATATTGCCAATATTGCATGGACTGTGGTGCAAGAACTTCTTTCGTGTCTATCAACAAAGCATTATCAGAATTTAAAAAGTCTGTATGTGCACTATAATTAGTAGCAATAATAGGAACTTCACACGCCATTGCCTCTAAAACTGTCATCCCAAATCCTTCCGACCGACTTGGAACTATATAAACATTTGCTGAATTATACAATCTAACAAGATCAGTAAGTGAAAGATTATCACTAATTATCTTTACTTCCGGCAATCCAACACCGCCAGCTTCCTGTTGCGATTTTTCTAAAAGCTTATCAATATCAACAGCAAATACTGGATTATTCTTATTCTGTTTATATCTTTTACTAGTCTTTAAAATAAGCCGGACATTGTCTTTATCCGTAAATGCTTTGAAATAAGTACGAAAAAGAATATCTATGCCTTTTCTCGCATGAGGGATCGCACAATATAAAAAATTAAACTTATCTTTAGGAACATATGGTTTATTACTACTTTTCTTAAAAACCGTTGAATCTACACCGTAAGGGAAAATTTTAATCTTGTCTTTATTAACACCGCTATTGTTCATAACATCAGCAGAATACTTAGACGCTGGCAAAACTAAATCTGCATATTTATTTATTAAATTAGCCCATCCCGCAGGCAATACTGATGACTCATAGTTATATATGAGAAACCTAGTATTAGTTCCAATCATCGATAGCTTATATGGAATAGTATATCCAAGAAAAGACGGATGATCAACCGAAACAGAA
>Ga0114934_10000064_pt1 | contig 53461 bp, 49 predicted proteins | sample 4SBtaG_2_FD_99695 | JGI IMG/M metagenome (GOLD analysis project Ga0114934, IMG submission 99695) | Deep subsurface microbial communities from Kolumbo volcano to uncover new lineages of life (NeLLi) - 4SBTROV10_white metaG | ecosystem: Environmental > Aquatic > Marine > Volcanic ...
AAAATTAAAAAGAAGCAATTTCTTAGTTCCATGGTCAGTATTCACTAAACCAGAAATAGCACAAGTAGGTATGACAGAAAAACAAGCAAAAGAAGCTGGAATAAATTATTTTGTTGTAAAAGAAGATTATGAAAACTATGGCAGAACAATAACTGATGGACAACCTGTCGGTTTCGTTAAAGTTCTTACTGATGAGCAAGGTAAAATTTATGGGGTATCTATTATTGGAGAAGCTGCAAGCGAACTTATTCATGAATGGACATTAGCTATGCAAAATAATCTAACTATCTTCGATATTGCTATGATGCAGCATTCATTCCCAACAATTTCTTTAATGAATAAAAGAGCTGCAGAACAATGGATGATGAGAATGGTTAAAACTGGTAAAATAGCTAACCTAATGAATAAAATTTTATAAAGTTAAATCTGTTAAACTGATTTAATCTTTGTGTAAACTAAACGACAAAGTAAGTGAACTCGTTTTGCTTTAGCAAAACGAGTTCACTTATTTATCTATAAATGAGTAAATTCAAATCTATTAAATGCAGAATATAATTTTATTGCAATTATTTTTGCTCATTTAAAGTATCTATAACAAATTCTGGTGATCCCATATATCCAGGAGCTATCTCATATTTATCAAATACTATGACAACTTTACCATCCTTATTTATATAAAATTTCTGTTTATCTTTTATTCCATTGAAGCCACTCTCACCATCAAAGAAAATATTATTTGGATTTTTCTTTCTTTCCTCAATTTGCTTTCTTATGATTTTATTGCAAATATCTTTGTAATCTTTACCTAACATATCCTTTAAAGTAATCATTTTATCATTCTTTAAATCAATATTATAATAATATATTTCTGAATATGCACTTGCAAGTGATTGATATTCATAAACTATAAATGATAATATTTTTTCATTTGAACACTTAAGTTCATAGCCTACTTTAACATCTAAAGGCTGGAAATCCTCTTCTTTACCACCAGTTTCAAGAAAAGCCTTTTTATATTCTTCAGCATTTTCTTTTGCTTCTTTTATCTTTTCTTGCACTCGTTTGTTTATTTCATCATTTATACTTTTTTTCGAATTTTCATCCTTTAATTTATCAACAGCTGGAATCTCAATATCCCCATTAAGAGTACCGGTATAAAATTTATAATTTCTGAATGTAAACAATTTTGCTATTTTTCCTATAACTGGAACATCACCAACATTTTGTGCAAAAGTTTTGTTTAAATTAACTCCTGCAAATAACATTCCTGTTGAGATAGCTACTGTTGCTGCTACTACCCCAACTTTTTTTCTATTGCTTCTTTTCTTGTTTCTTTCAATACTTGCCATTTCAATCGTCTCCTTTACTATATTATTTAATTCACTCGGTATTTCTACTGATTTATACTTTTTTAGCAATTGTTTAATTTTATTTTCCATCTCAATTTTCACCCCTTCCCATCAATAATAATTCTAAGCTTATTAATTGCAGAATAAAGTCTTGACTTTAAAGTATTTATATTACATTGAGTAACTCTCGCAATTTCATCAAATTTCATGTCTTCAAAATACTTTAATACAACAACCGTCTTTTCTTTCTCACTCAATCTATCTATCGCATCATACAAATCTATATTTTGTTCCAAATCATTTTCAATGTTATCAAATTTTATTTCTATTTTATCTGAAACAACAGTGTATTTCTTCTTTCTTATGTATGTAATGCTTGTATTTATAACTATTCTATATACCCATGTCTTTATATACTCAAAACTTTTTAAAGTATCTGCCGAAGATAATGCTTTATAAATAGAATCTTGCACAATATCCAATGCCTCTTGCTGATTTTTAACATAGCTATATGCTAATCTATAAAGATTATCTTGGTTAGTTGTTATAAATTTTACAAGTTCATCATATATCCTTATTCTGTTTTTTTTGTTTTTTGGACTAACCATATGCTGCCTTACCTCCTTTTTAGTACAGGGACGGTTCATTTTTTTAAGTTTTTATCAATAAGCTGTTAAAAATTTAAAAGTTTTATCTGGACAAATATTCTCTTTCTATTATTCTCTCTCGCTTACTTACTACTTACGCCCTTATTTCCATTACTATACTCAAATTCAATGTTTAAATTCAAAGCTCAATTATCTCTATTATTTACTATACATATTTCTATACATATTTGCTTATTTGCTATATTTGCTACATATATTTTTATATTTTATATATTATTTTCTATACACTCTTTAGACGTTTGAAACAGACAAAAAGTTGAAAAATTTTCTTTTTCGTCTTATTTAAATTTAAAAATTCTATTAGTTTTTATTAATGTTAGTTCCTCTAACTTCTTGTAAAAAAGTCACCATTTTACTTCAGTTTAAAATTAACCGTCCCTTTTACTTTCTTTTACTTTAGTTTAATTTAAGTTTGATTTATACTTTCTTTTACTTTAGTTTAATTTAAGTTTGATTTATGATATAATATATATAAATATATGCAATGCTTCCAAATATTTATATTATTTAATTAGGTTGTTTTTAACTAAACATTAAATCAAAACAGGTGAAAAAAATGAATATTAATAATCAATTAAAATTTTTATTTGATATAGGTAAAGAGAAACCTAACAGTATCAACAATAAAAATATTCTGTGCCCCTTCTGCCATAGAGAGTGTTTAACAGATATTTTGGATGAAAATGGGCCATTTATATTGGTAAAAAATAAATATCCCACACTAGAAAACACATTGCAAACTGTATTGATAGAAACAAACAACTGCAATGATAACATGTCAACATATGATAAAGAATATATGCGGAAATTGATACAATTTGGAGTAAATCACTGGCTGAGTCTTAAAGAAACCGGTGAATTTAAATCTGTAATTTTTTATAAAAATCATGGACCTCACTCAGGCGGTACTATAAATCATTCACACATGCAAATTGTAGGATTGAAAGATATAGATTATGAAGAATTTCTAAGAGATGAATTCTTTGAGGGAATAACAATCAACAAATCGAAAGGGTGTATTCTTAATCTTTCAACTAAACCTAGAGTCGGCTTTACTGAATTTAATATTATAATAGATACTATCAATGATTTACCTATAATGGCCGATAATCTTCAAAAAATTATTCACTATATATTAAATAATTTTTATACAAAATGCGATAGTTTTAATCTTTTCTTTTATGAATGGAGAAATCATATAGTATGCAAGATTATTCCTAGATTTGTAACTTCTCCATTATTTATTGGATTTTCTATCTCTCAAATATCAAATCATATGGATATGATTGTTAGAAAAGTACAACAATTATATTTTAATGATAATAGCACTAAATAGTGAACTTATTTTGCTAAAGCAAAACATCGGAAATTCAAATATAAACTCTACTTCACCCGAAGCAAAAAACTTGAATCTCCAACTTATAAAAGTGGAAATCTTATAAAATCAATAAAAATAATAACTTTCAAATAAGTAACATAACGGAAATATTTCAAAATCCAATTTAAATAAACATTGAATATATTGAAAGTCTAGCAAAGTAAAAACAGAGAATTTAAACTCTAACGCAGTTTATGAAACACTTAAAAATTTTAATTTTATGATGAATATTGCTGATAGGCAAAAAAACGAAGGTTAGTTAAAACCCTCATAAAAGAATTTCAGATAAATGATAATGGTGAAATTACTGAAATCATATTGAAATTCAGTCAAAGCCTTAAAATAAGCAGATAAAAATGAAAAGGGAATAACGAAAATTTTCTAATCACTTATGATACGGTTCACCACTATTAATCCTATACCCTCTATATATCTGCTCTAAAAGCATAACCCTAAACAATTGATGCGGAAATGTCATTTTTGAAAAACATAATTTAAAATTTGCTCGTGATAAAACATCTTTAGATAACCCTAGTGAACCGCCAATAATAAAGGCTATATTGCTATTGCCTTTTACACTTAATTTATCCAAATGGGCAGCAAACTCTTCTGATGAAAGTGCTTTGCCCTTTAAATCCAATGCAACAACATACATGTTTCCCTTAATCTTTTTTAGAATTTTGTCTCCTTCTTTATTTTTGATAATGATTTCATCTTTTTTCGAAGCATTATCTGGAGTTTTTTCATCCGGTACTTCTACTATGTTCAACCTGCAATATCTCAATAGTCTTTTAGAATATTCACAAATAGCATCCTTCAAATATTTCTCCTTTATTTTACCAACACATATAATCGTTATATTCAAACTTATCTCTTCCTTTTCCCTGAAAATTTTAAAATTACAAGTATACAAGTTCTAAACAACATCACCTCTTTTTTTATTATCATATAATAAGTTATAACTGCACAAACACCTACAGTAAACTCAATTTACTAAAGCACTTATTTAAAACAGCATAGAGTATCTAATATTAACTACCTAGCAGTGAACTCAATTTATTAAAGCACAACATTGATACTTGAGGTAAATACTCTACTACTCTATGTTAAAACAAAACTATTCAATATCTTCCTTATAAAAACAAAAACTTTCCTATACCTTTCAAGGCTATAAGAAAGTCTAGTTTTATCCATCTCTAAATCATGGAAAACAAATTTCTCTTTTAGTTAAAGTAGAATTAAGCATTTCTACCGCAACACTTTTTGTATTTTTTACCACTACCACATGGACAAGGATCATTTCTTCCTATTTTTCTCTCTTTTACTATAGTCTTTGATACTCTATATTCCTTTGTAATTTCTTTTCTCTTTTCTTCAGTCAATATGTTGTTCCACTGTGGCAAAGTATACAAGTAATCGGCTTTAGCATCTAACATATTAAAATACAATTTTTCAAAATTAATCTTTAATTCTATTTCAAAATCACTCTCAAGTTTATCCAAATCTAATTGTTCCTCAAGGCTATCATTAATTCCATCTAATATTCCAACAAAGTAAATTTCACTTACATCAAATCTTTCAGCAAGTTCGCTTAGCTTTCCTTGAACCTCTTTTTCATGATCAGATAACAATTTGATATAAACTTCCTTCTCTATTTTCCCATACTCTGACCAGAATTTTTCCTGACCATTCGCTTTTATATAATTAATTACAAAATCGCTCCAATTTTTATATAAACTCATTTTTAATCTCCCCTCGCATACTGTAACTTTATATATTCCAAAAATATCAAAACTATTGTGTGAACTCTATTAACTCTCTCCTGCCAACTATTATAATTAATATATCAATTATTTTCAAGAACAATTAATTTAACCTTAACAATTAATTTAACCTTAAATTCGTAATTTAGATTTTTAGCATATATACTACAACTAAAAAATGCAGTATATAGAGATTTTTGTAATACATATTAACACAAAATATATGCTATGTTTAATCCACAAAAGCATTTTTAATAGAAACTCATCACCATATATGCATAAGAATCAATTTCATAAACACTATATATTGTATTTTATATATTGTATTTTTGAAATTTATTCATATGCGAAATTTATCGTTTCTATAAGACTCCCACTTATATAAGTGGGAGATTTAAGCTTTTTGCTTCATATGGAGAGCCTCCACATGAAGTCCCTATGTTTTGCTTTAGCAAAACGAGTTCACTCGTAGATTATTGTGGTTTAATCACAATATTAAACATTTATAATACATATTACGAATAACGCATATTATAAATAGTACATATTACAAATTAAAGAATTTAACAAATATTTTTTAATGCTTAATCTTTCTTATATCTATTTCGTCCTTTGAAAATGGAGTGGAAATATCATAATTTCCCCCGAGTGTATCTATTCCCTTATTTTCAACAAGTATCTGAATTTTATTAATATTTTTAAGCACACCTAAAGAACTAGCTATGCTTTCCAAACAAGCTTTTTCTTTAACTGAAGTCATATGAACTTTTGCCTCTTTACTTAAATTTATAGACGCTATTCCATCATTTATGGAAAAACTTAATAATCTAGTTTCTTTAGGTAGTATTGGCTTCAACTCACTTTTAACAGATGGACCCTTAATTAATTCTTGAATGATAATTTCTCCTAACAATTCTTGCTTATCTATCAATCTTTCTTCAAGTGCTGTCTTTTCCTTCTTACCGTCTTTTGAGGCATCGAAGTACAATTCAATACCAACATAACCATCCTTTTCATTCTTAAACTGTAAATTTTCTAATTTTTCTTTGTTATTTAAGCTTATCTTATCCTTATTTTTGCAAGAAACAAGCATAGCACTCAATAAAATAGTCAAAATACATATCAAAGCGACTAACTTTTTATTCATATTCCCGTTGCCAAAACCTTATAAAACTTTATAACTCTTGTTTAATTCCCTGTTCAACGTACTTCATTTTGCCGTAGCTACTTTAGTTTGTATAGCACTTAGAGGGTTTAATTTCGAATACAATTACTCCTACACCTTTAATCTAAGTGTTTAAGTAGTTATACTGAATATCTACTTAGATTGTTTCCATAACTACTCTTGATGGCTTGGTTTTCATTATCTTTGTAATAGCTTGGTGTAAATGGTTGTTCCTAATATCATATAATCTTCTATGGAGTAATCTAATCTGCTTTTCAAGTTTTATAATGTTGCTTGTTTTGACGAACTTCCTCCCTTCTCTATTTAATTCATATTTTTTTGATACTTTACGTTGTAATCTATGTAATCTTTTTTGTAATTTCCTAACTAACCTTGTTTTATTAGTATTTTTAAAAATCATTCCACTTTAAAGCATTTATATTCTTCTATTTGCTTTATTATGGTGATTTCTTTTTTTAATGCTCCATCTGATATAAACTTACCAACATTCTTATAATTTTCTTCTTGCTTTTTAAATGTCCAATTATATATAAATATTGCAGTTCCAACTGATTGCCATAATTTTTGTTTTTGAGCTATATTTAGAATAATTCTAATCTTCTTTGCCAATATTATCTTTTAATAATTACTTAATTATTTTCTTAGCTTTGTTTGCTCTTTTACTTTTAAGTCTATGACTAAAATCTGTAACAATCAGTTATTATTTCGAACTGATAATCTTTAGAGTACATATATAATATTTTATTAACTGTTGCTTTTCCTCCTTAAATACTAATAATTTCACTAGGCATGTCCCTTTTTGCTACACTTAACAACACATCTTGTCCAATATCAATCCCATTTTCTTTTAAAATATTTTCTACTGTCTTGTATGCTAGTTCTGGATAATTATTAGTTTTACTTAGGTGACCTAACACAATCCTTTTGGATTTTGTTTTCATTATGCTCAGTATAGCTTCTCCACATGCCTCATTTGAAAGATGTCCAATCTCACTCAATATTCTTTTCTTTAATACATAAGGATATGGTCCAAATTTCAACATTTCTACACTGTGATTACTTTCTAACAAAATCAAATCAGCATCATAAGTAGCATTTTGCACTTCTTCTGAAAAATATCCCAAATCAGTTGTTATACAAACTTTCTTATTACCTTCACTTACTGAATATCCTATTGGACAAACTGCATCATGCGATATATTGTAACTATCAATTTTTAAATCTTTGATAACAATACTATTTTGGTCAACTATATGTATGTTTTCATCTGTAACTTTTCCTATTTTCGTTTTCATAGAATTCCAAGTAGATTCATTAGCATAAATCGGTATATTATATTTCCTTGACAAGACTCCTACACCTTTTATATGATCTGAATGTTCATGAGTTACAAATATCGCATCCACATTGCTTGTTTTTTCACCTATGGACTCTAATGCGTAATCTATATATTTACCTGGCAACCCTGCATCAATCAAAATTTTCGCATTATACGATGATATAAATATACTATTTCCGCCACTCCCACTGTACAAAGGACAAAACTTCATATTAAACTCCTCTTATCTTCTGATTTAATTCTGCTTATATCTGCTCCTAATTTAGATAGCTTTTCTTCTATTTTGGGATACCCTCTATCTATATGCTCTACTCCTGTTACTATTGTAGTTCCCTCCGCAATTAAACCTGCAATCACCATAGCAGCTCCGGCTCTTAAATCGGTAGCTTTTATCTCCGCACCTGTAAGTTTTTGTACACCATCAATAATAGCAATTCTTCCCTCAACTTTAGCATTTGCACCCATCTTTTTAAGTTCATCAAGATGCTTATATCGTGATTCCCAAATACTTTCATTTATTATGCTTCTACCACAAGCAATAGAAAGAAGTGCACTCATAGGTTGCTGCACATCAGTTGGAAATCCTGGATATGGAAGTGTCTTAATATTAGCACCCTTTAAATTTCCATCTGATTTTACAATCAAAAAGTCATCTTCTTCAATAATTTCTACTCCCATTTCTATAAGTTTTGCAGATATAGACTCTAAATGCTTAGGAATAACATTTCTAATTCTTACCTGACCTCCACAAGCAGCTGCAGCTATCATATATGTACCTGCTTCAATTTGATCTGGTATAACGCTATAAGTGCATCCTCTAAGTTCATCAACTCCAGTAATCCTAATAACATCTGTACCTGCACCTTTAATGTTTGCCCCCATAGTATTTAAAAAATTAGCAACATCAACTACATGAGGTTCTTTTGCAGCATTTTCAAGAACAGTAGTACCCTCAGCCAATACAGCAGCCATCATTACATTTATTGTGGCTCCCACACTAACAACATCAAAGTATACATTACTTCCAACTAACCTTTCTGCCTCAACATGCACAACTCCGTGTTCAATTTGAACCTTAGCACCTAATGCTTCAAAGCCTTTAATATGCTGGTCTATCGGTCTAACGCCTATCGAACATCCTCCCGGCATATCAACACTTGCCTTCTTAAATCTGCTTAACAAACTTCCCAACAGATAATAAGAACCTCTCATACCCTTGACTTCATCAATATCTGCTTTACATGTATTTATATTTTCACTATTTATAACTACATAATTATCTCCTGATATTATTTTACACCCTAAGCTCTCTAGTATTTTTAGAACTCCTCTAACATCTTCAATATCAGGTATATTTTCGATAGTACAAACGCCTTTACTAGCAAGCACAGCAGCTGGCAAAATCGCTACAGCAGCATTCTTGGCACCACTTATTTCGATATCACCACAAATTCTCTTTCCTCCATTAATGATTATCTTATCCATATATTACCCATCCTTCTATTAAATATATAGCCACTATTATTTTAACTCAAAAAACAAAATTTATTATAAAATATGTTAAACTCTAATTGTTTCAGATATTATTATATCATAACTAACATAGGATAAAAAGCTTTAAAATATCTAAATATTACCTTTTGGAATTTTTTCTTATTTAATGTAATTCTAATTAATCAAATTTGTGTTATAATTAACTGTGTATAAATATTTATATTGCATACTACGGATTGAAGAATATAAAAATCCCACTTGATTATATGTAATTGGAGGTTTAAAATGAAATTTGAATTAGTTGCATTATTTGATAAAAATACCTGTGCTGGTATTGAAGAATTGCAAAGAAATATTTGCAGAAAATATAAAATACATAAGAGTACCCACCCTCTTTACATACCTTTGGGTACTATATTCAATCCTGACATTAACAAACTAAATAATGTTATTACCAAGGTACTAAAACCTTATAAAAAATTCAAAGTTGGAATTAATAATAGTTTAACTTTAAATAATCAGGGTAAACTTGTAAACATAATGATTGACAATAGAGGATACATTATTAGAATTCAAAGAAACATTGAAGATACTTTAAGTCTACATGGCTTTAATATAAATAATAAAAATAATACCATAAATATACCCTTAGCTTTAGCTAATTACAATATTAAGAGAGCATATAATGATTCTGGTATACCAGTTTATAAATATTTACCTCAAACCGATCACTTAAAATTTGCGAAAATCGACAGATTAGAGCTTTGGAAATTAAATGGAAATCACAGAGACTCTATTGTTAAAACTTTTATTTTAAGAGAATACTAAGGTAGGCGAAGTACAATATGTCAATTAAAATTACAACTTTAATAGAAGACAAATTAAACAAAAATTCAACCTTAATTAGTGAACATGGCCTTTCCTTTTTAATAGAATGTGATAATAAAAAAGTACTATTTGATACAGGTCAATCTGATAATTTCATTGCAAATGCGAAAAAATTAAACATTGATTTATATGATGTTGACTATGTTGTAATAAGTCATAGTCATTACGATCATGCAAATGGTTTTAAAAGTTTTTGTGATATTTCAAAAAAGAATTTTTCTTTGTATATAAGCCACAAATTCTTTGATAAAAAATATTCAAAGAAATGTGAAAATTTTATATACAAAGGTTCTAATTTTGATAAACAATTTCTGATTGATAGGAAAATAAATACATTTTTTATTGATAGAGACATTACCAATTTAACACCTAAAATTAATATAATTTCAAACATCAAAAGAACAACTTATTATGAAAAAATAAATAGTAATTTTTATGTTAATATTGTTAATTCGTATGTTAAAGACTGTTTTGATGATGAAATTATTTTAACCATAGATACACCTAAAGGACTCATAGTGTTGGTTGGTTGTTCTCATGTTGGAATAATTAACATACTAAAAACAATTGAAGAAAGATTGCACGCTAAAATATATGGAATTATTGGTGGAACTCACTTAATTGAAGCAGATGAAAACAGAATTGACTTGACATTAAATGAGTTTAGAAAAATGGATTTAAAATTTATAGGTATTTCTCATTGTACAGGTACAAAAGCATTGGAAAAACTAGAAAAAGATTTCAGTAATATTTATTTCAACAATAATACCGGCAATATAATTACTATTTAAAACCACACTAATTTATATGCCAAAATATTGAATCATTCAATTTAATGTTCAAAATAATTTACACATAAAATTAATAAAAAACTGTTGATTTTTTTATTGATTAATGGTAAAAATATAATTAAACTAATCCATACAATTAAAAACCATGAAGAGAAGAGTAGATATAGTATGTAGTCAAAGCGAATTGGAGATGGTGAGAGTCCAGTACGAAACCTATATTGAAAAACATCTCGGAGTTTCTAACCGAAAGCTATTTTAAGTAGTTAGTAGACTTAGACGGAGCCAAACCGTTATGATTTGGACAGTATTGATGCAGCAACTTATTTAAACTCATATTATGTTTTAATTCTTGTTGTATGCTAAATTTACAACATGGTTATATTTATCAATTTGTTTTGCTGACTTATGTACTGATTAGAGTGGTCATTTAATGACAATTTGGGTGGTACCGCGAAGATTCAGTCTTTCGTCCCTTAATGAGGATGAGAGATTTTTTTTATACTATATTCTATTATATACTTCACGTTTTGCAATCTACTCAATAACAAAAATTCGTTCATCCATAGGTCGAGCATATATCCACTATACTAAAATTTGAAAGGGGAAACGATTATGAAAAACATTGTACTAGTAAAACAATTGTACAGAGAATCAGAAAAATTCATAGACAAAACCGTAAAAATATCTGGATGGATAAGAACAATAAGAAATTCAAAATCTTTTGGCTTTATAGAAGTTAATGATGGAAGTTTCTTTAAAAACATTCAAATTGTATTTGATGATACTCTCGAAAACTTTAAGGAACTTGGGAAATTACCTATTAGTTCTTCTATCACAGTAATAGGTACACTAGTTGAAACACCAAATGCAAAGCAACCTTTTGAAATCAAAGCAAATAAAGTCATAATAGAAGGATTATCAAATTCAGATTATCCTCTTCAAAAGAAAAGACATACTTTTGAGTATTTAAGAACTATAGCTCATTTAAGGCCAAGAACTAATGCCTTTAATGCAACATTTAGGGTTCGTTCTCTTGCTGCATATGCTATCCATAAATTTTTCCAAGAAAAAGGATTTGTCTATGTCCACACTCCAATAATAACTGGAAGTGATTGTGAAGGTGCAGGTGAGATGTTCCACGTAACTACTTTTGATTTAAATAATATTCCTAAAACAGAATATGGAAAGGTAGACTTTACAAAAGATTTCTTTGGTAAAGAATCTAACCTTACTGTAAGTGGACAATTAGAAGCAGAAATATTTGCTCTTTCTCACAGAAATGTATATACTTTTGGCCCTACTTTTAGAGCAGAAAACTCAAATACTGCAAGACATGCTTCCGAATTCTGGATGATAGAACCTGAAATAGCATTTGCTGATATTGAAGATGATATGGAACTTGCTGAAGAAATGCTAAAATATATAATTAAATATGTTATTGATAATGCTCCTGAAGAAATGGAATTCTTCAATAAATTTATTGATAAAGGCTTGCTTGATAGACTAAATAATATACTAAATTCTGAATTTGCTCATGTTACTTATACCGAAGCAATTGAAATTCTTAAAAACTCAGGAGAAAAATTTGAATATACAGTTGAATGGGGATGTGACCTACAAACTGAACATGAAAGATATTTAACAGAAAAAAAATTCAAAAAACCTGTTTTCGTAACTAACTATCCAAAAGAAATAAAAGCTTTCTATATGAGATTAAATGATGACAACAAAACAGTTGCTGCTATGGATCTTTTAGTTCCTGGAATTGGTGAAATAATTGGTGGAAGCCAAAGAGAAGAAAGACTTGATGTGCTTAAATCAAGAATCAAAGAATTAGGACTTGATGAAAAAGATTACTGGTGGTACCTAGATTTAAGAAAATATGGTGAAACAAAACATGCTGGATACGGACTTGGCTTTGAAAGAGCTATAATGTATTTAACAGGCATGAGTAACATAAGAGACGTTCTTCCATTCCCAAGAACACCTAAAAATGCAGAATTTTAATGTTATTTTAAGTATATGAAAATGAATTGGTTTTGCTAAAGCAAAATACTTCAATACTCCATTTATATAAGTCATATTCAATGAACTCGTTTTGCTAAAGCAAAACATCGGGACTTCAGGTTGAAACTCTACTCTACCTGAAGCAAAGAGTTTGAATCTCCTACTTATAGAAGTAGGAATGTTATAAAATCGATAAATAATATGCCAATATACTAGTATATCTAACTCATTATTTACTTTTATATGTCTAAGTATAAATATTGTAAAATTAGTAAACTCGTTTTGATGAAACAAAGGACTACAATATTCCCACTTCTATAAGTGGGAATATTGTAGAATTAATAAATAGAAAGGTAATTGTATTATGAATCTTGAAAAATTATTCTCTTTACAAAATAAATTAGATAAAAGAATCCAAAAAGATCATAAGCTTGAAAATGAGAACCTCATTTTTAAAAAAACACTAGCTCTCTTAGTTGAAGTTGGTGAACTAGCAAATGAAACAAGGTGTTTTAAATTTTGGAGTTTTAAAAAACCTTCAGCTAAAGAGACCATATTAGAAGAATATGTTGATTGTCTTCACTTTATATTGAGTATTGGACTTGAAAAAAATTATGATGATATTAGAGAAATCGAATTTAAAAAGAGTATTAATGAACCAACGGCTCTTTTCTTACTTTTTTATTCTAGCATAAACGATTTCATGCATACTCCATCTAAACAAAATTATATCAATATATTTAAGTCATTTTTAATATTGGGAGATAAACTCGGCTTTTCTTATTCTGAAATAGAAACAGCTTATATAGATAAGAATGAAATAAACCATAAAAGACAGGATCAAGGTTATTGATATCCACCCTCAATATTTATTAATTTTATATGCTAAATTATACAACTAACCCCTTAATGTTCCAGTAAACTCGTTTTGCTAAAGCAAAACATCGGGACTTCAAGTGAAGACTCTACTCCACCTGAAGCAAAGAGTTTGAATCTCCCACTTATAGAAGTGGAAGTATTATAGAATCGATAAATTTTTTTAATATATTTATAAATCTTAGGTTAGACTAAATTATGATTGATTTAACATTAAGAGGTGATTATGTTGGGTATTATTTTCTCAATAATAGCGGGTATTGCAATGAGTATTCAAGGTGTTTTTAACACAAGAGCAAGTGAAAAAATAGGGCTGTGGGAAACTAATCTTATAGTTCAAGGAAGTGCATTTGTATTAACATTAGTAATTCTTATAATAGCAGGTAATGGAAATTTTAAGGCACTAAATGAAGTAAATAAATTGTATTTACTAGGAGGTGTATTGAGTACAGTTATCATTTTTACTGTAATGCTCGGAATAAAGTCATTAGGTCCAACATATTCAATTGCAACAATTCTTATTGCTCAATTGACTGCTGCTGGTATAATAGATGCATTTGGTCTTTTTGAGACTAAGCAAATGAAATTTGGATTATCCAAATACATTGGTATTGCCTTTATGATACTAGGAATAATAATATTTAAATGGAAACATTGATTTATCAATAATTCCTATTGAAATTTTCTATAATTCCCTTCATAATAATATTAATACTGTTTTTATGGAGGGATTAACTTGGATTTCAAACAAATTGAAGCTTTTTTATGCGTAGCAAAAGTTAAAAGTTTCTCAAAGGCTGCTGGTATTATTTTTCTTTCTCAACCTACTATCAGTTCTCATATATCAAGTTTAGAAAAAGAATTAAATGTTCAACTTTTTGATAGAACATCAAAGGAAGTAAACCTTACTCCAGCAGGTGAGTCATTTAAACAATATGCAGCTGATATTATAAATATACGCAATCAAGCCATAACTGAAATATCAACTTTTAACAATAATGTATCTGGTAAGTTAAACTTATCTGCAAGTACTACACCCTGTAATACTGTTGTTCCAAAACTATTAAAAAAATTTTTGATGATATATCCCTCTGTCACATTTAACATTATTGAACAGAGCTCTGGAAAAATAATAAAGGACATTTTAGATTTAAATTGCGAAATAGGACTCATAGGAAACTCAATAGAAAATGACAAGATTAAAAGCTATAAAATAACAGAAGATGAACTTGTTGTTATTTCTAGTTCTTCACTTAACTTATCAAAAAAATTGGTACTTGAAGACTTATTAAAATATAAATTCATAATGAGAGAAAAAAATTCAGCAACAAGAGTTACATTTGAAACTGAACTAATAAAGCTTAATATAACATGCAAAAAATTAAATATTGTATGTGAAGTGAATAATGTAGATACCATAATAAGGCTCGTTAATTCCGGTATAGGAATATCCATTGTTTCCAAAAACACATTAAAAAATTACATTCATAAAGATATTAATATAAGCACTCTTCAAGATATATCTCTTAAAAGAAATATTTATTTAGTCGTAAATTCTAAAAGGACTCTTACTCCAACTGCTGCAGCATTTTTTAATATGTGTAAGGAAGAATATAAATTATCAAAATAAGAATTTGTAAACGTTTATCTTTTTGCCTGTTTCTTATAAAAACAGGCAAAAAGATTTGCAAAACAAATTCTTATTTTTCATACTAACTTCATTATATTTATATAATATCACCGATATTATTTACTAACATCCCCCTCATCCAGAAGAACAGTTGCCACTGCAATTCCCATTGCCATAAAACTTACCCTTATAAACTCTATCTGTGTCTTCACTCCCACATACAGGACACTTAACTTTTTCGTCAGTACTCTTAACTACTTCAAAAAATTCTTTGCCACACTTATTGCATTTGTAATCAATTAATGGCATATAAACACCTCCTCAGATTAGTTTGAATATATTTTATCACAAATTGATAATTTTTTTAACATATTATATGCATTTTTAATATACTATAATAACGTACCAAGTTATTAGGAGGCATATCATGTTTTCTTTTAAAAATAAACTAGATCCTTATTTATATTATGCCTTACAGGATAAACTATATAAAAATTTTAGAGTGATTATTACATGTAAAACTCTTATTGAAAAAATTGAAAAGAAAATATTATCCATGAAATGTCAGGTCATACGTACTATTCCAAGTATAAATAGTATTTCCGCTATACTATCGCCACGTGCAATTGAAAGATTATTGGAATATCCAGAAGTCAAATATATAGGTATAGATAAATATGCTTTTATATGTGCTGTTCCAGATAAACGCAAAAAAATTAATTATAAATCTATGTTAAATAAAATAACACTAGAAAATAAAACTAATATCACAGGTAAAAATATTACTATAGGCATTGTAGATACTGGTGTTTTCCCTCATATTGATTTAATTAGCAATAAGAATAAAATTAAAAAATTTCTAGACTTGATAAACGGATACCATTATCCATATGATGATAATGGACATGGGACATTTATTAGTGGAATAATTTGTAGTAGTGGAATATCCTCAAAAGGTCAATATAAAGGAATATCACCCGGAAGTTATTTATATTCTATCAAAGCGTTTAACAAATTTGGCAAAGGATTTATATCTGATATATTATTTGCAATTAACATATTAATAACTGAAGCAGTAGAAAATAACATTAAAATAATATGTCTACCGTTTGAAACACTATATTATGATAAATTTGTACTATCTTTATTCCAATGTTTATTTAATAAAGCAATTGATAATGGAATCGTAGTAATTGTTCCAAGTGGAAACAATACAAATGAATTTAATTCTATCATGGGTATATCTATTTTACCAAATTGTATAACAGTAGGAGGATTAATAAATTCAAGCACTCCTTACAATTATTCATCTTTAGGAAATTATACAAAAACAAAAAAACCTGACGTTTCTGCACTTTGTAATAACATCTGTTCACTAAACACAGATACAAAATACATTCCCGAAAGAAATGGTGTAAAATTATACCCACATCACATGACTGAACATTACACTTATTATTCAGGTACATCATGTGCAGCTGCATATGTCAGTGGAATATGTGCTTTATTATATGAGTATAACCCCAATTTAAACTATAAAGACATTCTCTCATTACTAAAATTATCTTGCAGGCAATTAGAGATGCAAAAATCACTTCAAGGTGCAGGAATAGTTGATATAAACAAAATATTTAAATAGTTATATGAGTCAATCTATTAAAAATATTTTTCACAGTATAACCATTGAATAGATTCTTGAACTAGGAATTTTAAATTTTTGCTTCAAGTAGAGTAAAGTCTTCACTTGAAGCAAAATATTCTATAAGCATTTTTAACAGAATGAGTTCACTTGCTTATGTCATTGCGATATTTGTTAAATATATTCATACGAAATCTCAATATCAAAACGAATTCACTTATTTAATATTAATTATTTCCCTCCTAAGCCAATCTAAGAGTTTAACTGTTGCTCTCATTCTTACATTTTGCCTATTTCCGCTAATAATCATATTCTTTGTCTTTACTTGTCCATTTATATAAAGTCCTATATATACAAGACCTACTGGTTTTTCTTCTGTTCCACCTCCTGGTCCTGCAATCCCTGTCGTCGAAACACCTACACAAGTGCCTGCCACTTTTGCAATTCCTTCTGCCATCTCAGCTGCTGTTTGACTGCTTACAGCCCCATATTTCTCTAATGTTTCTTTTTTTACCCCAAGCCTTTTCATTTTAGCCTCATTGCTATATGTTATAGCTCCTTCCCTAAATACAGATGAAATACCTGGTGAATTAATTAATTTTGATGCAACCATTCCTCCCGTACATGACTCCGCAGTAGCTATAGTTAATTTTTTTTCTATGAGCAACTTAGCTACCACATCTTCCAATGATGTTTCACCAGTTCCATATATATTATCTCCCAGTCTTTCCCTAACTTCTTTTTCGACTGGTTCTATCAATTTTTTTGCTTCTTGCTCACTTTTAGCTTTTGCAGTAATTCTGAATATTACCTCACTATCTTTAGCATATGGAGCAATAGTAGGATTTGTCTGCTTATTAATTATATCCTTTATAATATATTCAGCTGAACTCTCACCAATACCAACCACTCTAAGCACCTTTGAAAATAACATTCCATACTGATATTTGCTCAAATACGGAATAACTGTATCACAAAACATTGGTTTCATCTCTCTTGGAGGCCCTGGAAGTAATATAGCTATATTCGAATCACTTTCAATAATACATCCAGGTGCTGTACCATTTTGATTTGAAATTATTATTGAACCGTCAGGTAGATATGCCTGTTTTATATTATTTTCACTCATTTTTCTATTTGATGTATTAAAATATTTTTCAATTTTGCTCAATTCATTTTCTTTTAGTACAAGCTCTTTACCAAAATACTTAGCCGCAATTTCTTTTGTTAAGTCATCTTTTGTTGGCCCTAATCCACCTGTAGTAATAACTATATCAGCTCTACTAAAAGCAATTTTAAACGCCTCTTCCAATCTTTTAGGATTATCTCCAACTACACTTTGATAATAAACATCTATACCTAACTCTGCTAATTTCTTGGCAATATACTGTGCATTTGTATTCACTATATCTCCCAGTAAAATTTCTGTTCCAACACATAAAATTTCTGCTTTCATCGTAACCCCTTCTTTCTTCAAACATTACAAAACTGTAAGATAATATGTCACTTTACTGTAAGAATTATATGATATCATTATAATTGAATTAGAATTATAATTTAATTAAATTAGTAATCCTCCTTATTGTAGTGAAATCGTTTTGCTAAAGCAAAACATCGGGACTTCAGGTGGAGACTCTACTCCACTTGAAGCAAAGAACTTGAATCTCTCACTTATAGAAGTAGGAGTTTTATAGAATCGATAAATTCATATTTTCCCTAATATTAATATATAAGCTACTGGTTATAGAATCAGTAGCCTATTCTATTTAATATATCTTCACAGAATAACTAATCAATATACTAACGTGTTTGTATTTATATTTTCTCCTAAACACCTAATATCCTCTTTTTAAATCAACTATGTTGTAAAGTTGCATACCTTTTGAGTATCTTTCCATATTTCTGTATATAGCTTCAAATCTTCTATCATTCCTCATCTCAGAAACCCATGAATTATGTGGAGTTATTATTACATTTTCTAAATTCCATAAAGGACTTTCCTTTGGTAATGGTTCATATTCAAAAACATCTAATGCAGCTGCCTCTATTTTTTTATTCTTTAAATTTTTAATAAGTTCAAACTCATCAACAACATTTCCTCGTGCCACATTTATAAAATACACACCATTTTTCATTGAAGAAAATCTTTTACTATCTATCAACTTATGTGTTGTTTCAGTATATGGTATTGTAATAACAACTATATCACTCAATGAAAGCATTTTATCTAATTCTTCTATTGAAAAGCATTTATCGAAATACTCAGTGTACCTACCCTTAGTATTCACACCTAATATATTCACTTCAAACCCATTAAATCTCTTTGCCGCTTCCCTAGCTATTGTACCTGTACCAACAAAACCAATTGTTTTACCGTACAACTCTAATATGCTTGTATTTATTTCCCATTTTTTATTTATCTGCTGCATATATAACCTTTTACTGTTCTTTAGCATCTCAAGTGTTTTAAGTACAATCCATTCCCCAATAGGAATAGAATATCCCCCTCTATTGTTGGTAACTACTATATCTTCAGTAATAGCAATCTCTACTGGAAGCTGGTCTATACCTATACTTGAAAGTTGTATCCATTTAAGTTTATCCATTTTACTTATATCCAATGTTTCAAATGGATTATAACATACTAACACCTCAGTTTCTTTAATTTCGTCGCAATATTCAATATCTCTTTCATTAATAATTGTAATATCATATCCTAATTCCTTTATGGAATTCATCTTTTCTTCACCATAATCATATGTGAATAATGCCTTAATACTCATATTACTCCTCCATGGATTTTATAACTTAATAAGTATAATATATAAAATGATACTCTTTTATAGTCAAATGCTTAAAATGATGATTTTCTACGTTAATAGAAAACCATCATTTTGTTTTTACTCAAATACTGTAACAAACTCTTTAAATATATCTTTATTTTGTTTTATTTTTGTTTCATTACCTAAAACACAATAGTAATCTTTGGAAACAATATCCTCTATCATATCAGCAAATTTCTTTAATTTTTCTACATTAACATTCAAAACGTTATCTCTCTCATTCTGCAAGTATTCTTGACTTATATTTCTGAAAAAGTTCGTTGCTGCTCTTTCTCCTTTCATTGAAGGTGTCAATGGATGATCAAGTTCACTAATAGTTCCTATTATATATTTTGTCATTTCTCTCTCTGATAGGGCAATATTTTTTACATAATCAACAGTATTATCATAAACATTTAAAGTCTCTTTTAAGTTTGGATCTCTATATGAAGAAAATCCAATAATTCCACCTTTGGTAACTCTCATAAAACATCCATACGCTCCACCTTGAACACGTACTTTATTCCATAGATAATCCATATTAATAATGGTTTTAAGTACAAGCATTGTACCATCATACTTATAACCTAATTTTTTAAAATTATAACCTTTTGCTACATATTGTACATTTCCAGAAGTAAGTAAACCCTCATTTTTTCTATCAATATGAAATAAATATTCTTGAGTATTAAATTCAATAGTCTTAAGTTTACCTGTTATAGTTGATAGATTTTCAATAATATCATCATATTCTGTTTCTTCTGATGTAATGCTTACAACTAAATTATTCTTATTAAATATAGTGTTATATACCTCTTTTAAATTGTTTATGATTTCTTCAAACATTGTTTCATAATTTTTCTCTAAATTTGTTATAAACTTATAAAAATATAGTCCATTCAGCTCATCCATATATCTTCCTACATTCGAAAAATAAGACATTACTCTATTCGCAGCAACAATATGACCTCTTTCGAATATTTTCATTTCTTCTCTTGATTTCATCTGCTGAATTATTTCTTTAATTCTCTGCTTATCCTCAAACTTGCTAGTAGAAATAATTTGATGAAGCAAATTCATAAGCTGTGGTATTTTATTAGACAATACTTTGGATTTTACAATAAATTTAGGATAAAATTTATCTTTGTACTTAATATCCCCAAATGCACTGCTAGTAAATTGTATTCCTCCTGTATTTATGTTTATTTCATTTGAAAGCTCTGAATAATGACTTTTTTCTGTACTTATTTTACCTAAAATACCAGATAAAATATTAATATATGGTATAAGTTCTTTTTTTACCATTGAAGTATCAAAATATAAATCAATATATGCTATACCACTCGTAAAAATATTATGATATAAAATCTTAACTCCATTCTCCTCTTTTATATGCTGTGGAATTTTCTCTGCTTTTTTATCTATATCATCAATAGAAACCATAGGTATTGTTTCTAAAGCTTCCTTTGAATCCGGTGTTGTCTGTCTCTTTTTAAGCTTTAATGTCTGCTCAACTAATTTTTCGATTTCTTCCTCTGATAAACTAGCTTTATAATGCTCAAGTTTTTGTTTTAATTCTCTATCTTTTTCTTCCGCCATACCTTTTTTAGGTTTTAATATAAGCATAGTACTATGATTGTTATTTAACAAATATTTCTTTATTAATTCTTCAAAATAATCAGTTGTCAATGCTGATTTAATCTTATTTAATGTACTATCATATTCTAAATGAGTGAATGGTGAACCGTTATAAAGCCAACTATCTAACGCATACATGTTATACAGTAACCCTTTTGGATATCCACCTAAATCTGCTTCTCTTAGTTTAAATTCAGTTATATTTATGCATGCCTCAATTAGCTTTTTATCTATTCCATCTTTCACTAGATTATTAAGGGTTTCGAAAACAACTTCTTTAAATTTTTCTTTTTTATCATCATTAGAGTTTTTAACTATAATACTAAAACTTGGTTGTAATATTGAGCCATCAAATTCTCCAAATACATCTTTACCGAGTTCAGCATCAATAAGTGCCTTCTTTAGCGGAGCTGCTGAATTTTCAAGTAGCAAGTATTCTAATATTTCCATAGCAATATAAACTTCTGGTTCTGTCGATTTACCTGTAACAAAATTCATGCTTAAAAATGTTTTATCATTATCACTGTCTTCAATAGAAATAGGATAAAATCCCTCTACTATTTTCATTTTTTCATATGGTTTTTGATAGCTTATTTCAGAATCAACCGTAATTCTATCAAAATTTTTTAAATAGTTATCATTTATGAACTCAAGTTGTTTATCTAAATCTCCATCACCATATAAAAAAATATAACTATTTGATGGGTGATAATATTTTTTATGAAACTCTGTAAATTTTTCTTGAGTAAGTTCAGGAATTACTTCTGGATCTCCACCTGATTCATTTGAATAAACAGTGTCTTCAAATAAAGATTCTTGTATTTTACGCATCAACACACCCTCAGGTGAAGAAAACGCACCTTTCATTTCATTGTATACTACACCTTTATATGTAATATCATCATTTTTATCCTCTATTTCATAATGCCACCCCTCTTGCATTAGTATCTCTGGAGTATTTAATAAATTAGGGTAAAATACAGCATCCAAGTATACATCCATCAAATTGAAAAAATCCTTCTCATTCCTGCTAGCTACAGGATACATAGTCTTGTCTGGAAATGTCATTGCATTCAAAAATGTATTCAATGATCCTTTTAATAATTCAACAAAAGGCTCCTTCATTGGAAATTTTCTTGAACCGCAAAGCACAGAATGTTCTAGTATGTGAGGAATACCAGTGCTATCCTCTGGTGGCGTTCTAAAAGCTATGGAAAAAAGCTTATTATCATCATCATTTTGCAATTGAAATAATCTAGCCCCACTTTTTTCATGTTCGAATATTCTTCCAATTGAATTTAGTTCTTTTACTTCCTTTTCTTCAATCAACTTAAATCCATGATAATCTTTGTTAATTTCAAATTTCATCAATCTCTCCCCTTTCCAAAATAAACTCATCTTTTATGCCTTCGATTATTATATATATTACATTACATAATTAATACTAGTCGAATCATAGTAATACATATCACATATACAATAATAAACCACATTGGAATATTATACAATACGGTTTATTATCTACTCTACTTTATATTATTTTATTTGGTAACTAAATATATACTACTTATCAATATATGATTTATTATCGTCTTTCTTATTAGTGAACTCGTTTTGCTAAATCAAAACATCGGGACTTCAGGTGGAGTAGAGTCTCCACCTGAAGCAAAGAGCTTGAATCTCCAACTTATAAAAGTGGGAGTCTTATAGAATCGATAAATAATTTATATGCTATTAATACTATAATTCTAAAAGCAACCATAAATGGAATTATTGCTTATATTAATATCAAAATTCCCTTGAATAATTCAACTAAATATTGCTGACGCTATCGCCCATCTATCTTTATCCAAATATACTTTTACAACATACCACCTATTTTTCTTGTCAAGTATTATTTGAGGTTCCCATATTATCTTATTTTTATTTTTAAAATCATTTTTAGATTTAATTGTTATACCACCATTTGATATTATATCTATTTTTTTTATTTTGTTCTTTCTATCCTCTGCAATTATTTCAAAGTCCATATTATTACCTATGTTGCAATTAATAATACTTCCCATATAATATCCATTGCACTTTACAATTAACTTTAATGTTCTACTTTCTGTTGAATAGGTACGTCTCATTTTAAATGCTTCAAAAAATGATTTTTTAGTAAGTTTTTCTGCCACTACCACAGTCAAATTATCCGAACATCCCCAATCATCCTTGTGATTATCCTGACTATTTAGTACACCTAAATGCCAACCTTTATCCAATAATTTAAAATATATATTCTCTCTTCTCATGTATTTTTTTGATGGTATTCCATTTGCAACCTCAATGAAATTTAAATATTCATCAAACTCTAGTAAATACCCTATATCTGCTAAACTTTCATTAGGATGGTTTATGGAAATAATTACATTACTTCTAATATTCAACCATTCATAAAACATATATAAATTTTTCATTTTGTTTCTTATATAATCCCTTGAATTATATACATTTATATGTCCCCAAAACGAAGTACTCAACTCAAATCCAGCTAATGCCAAGAACTTTTTATGCTTCTTATTGACTATGTCAGCCTCATAATTCGTTAAATCCCATTTATCAAAATCTTTTCCCCTTTTTAATTTGCTAATACTCATAACACCTTTAGAACTCAAACGCCTAGAATGATCTGTAATTATTAAATAATCCAGTTCTCTTTTTCTGCTTTTTGTATAAGCTTCTATTGGACTTGCCTCTCCACTTGAAATATTTGTATGGCTATGAGGCACTCCAAAATACAGCCTATATTTTGTTTTTTCATCAATTGTGTAGAAATACCATTCAACTTGAACATCCCTATTATTTATATCCTTAAAACTCACTTTGATTCTATGTTTACCATGTTTTAAATCTTTTTTAGGTTTATAAATGGCATATTGCTTGTTTACTACCGAAGAAACAATTCTGTCATCAATGTTCATTCTGAATGAATATAAATCTATATTTTCATAAATACCATTGAATTTTATTCTTATTACTGGTTTTTTATTAAACACAGAAGACATATTCTTAGGTGTTAAATCACATAAATCTTTAATGCTATTTTTTATTGTGCCCTTGTCCTTTACATGCTTTTCTTTCTTCTTTTTCATGATATATACCCCTATCTGAAAATTAATCCATAGTACATATATATTCATAATGAACTTACCCGTTGCCAAAACTCTATAAAACTCTATAAAGCTTGTTTAATTACCTGTTCAATGTGCTCCATTTTGCCGTAGTTACTTTGGTTTGTATAGCACTCTGAAGGCTTCACCTAGGATACAACGAATCCTACACCTTTAGTCTAACTATTTAAGTAGTTATGCTGAATATCTGCTTAAATTAATTGAAGCATTAAAATCTCTATCAATTACTGCTCCATATTCTTCACAAATATAAGTTCTTTCTGATAATGATAATTTAGTCTTTTTATGTCCACACTCACTACATATTTTTGATGATGGATACCATTTATCAACTTCAATGCAAACTTTTTGCTTCAGGTGGAGTAGAATCTCCACCTAAAGTCCTATGTTTTTCTTTAGCAAAACGAGTTCAGTTAAATAATTGAAACAACAAGTTCAGATAAAACATTAACAAAATTAAAGTCATCAAAATTAAATTCTTTTTTAGAGGTAGATACACACAAATATATAACTCCAAGTATTTTTTTGTTCTTGGTAATAGGTACACAAATTATCGATTTCCAATCAGGTATGCCCGTTATATTATTATACCGAGTTATGTTTTCCCAATCAATCAAATAAACACCTTGATTTTTTTCAATAACAGAATCGATAATCTTTCTATTGTAATCTATATTTTCCACACATTTTGAATTGAATATTTCTCTGCAATATTTTTTGCCTAATTTGCCATTATTAATCATAGCCAACATTCCCTTTTCTGCTTCTGTAGTTTCTATAAGCCTTCCTAAGAATTTAAATATTTTTTCGTCTGAACTCAGTTCTTCATCAATCAAATTAATCAATTCTACAATTGTAAGAACGTTCCTTTGATCTTGAACTGAATTTCCAGTAATAATACCAGAAAGTTTATTACTTCGATTTATTTTATCTTTAAACTCATCACTCCATACCCTGTATTGATTCCTTCCGTTTTCTTTAGCTTCATATAATGCTTGATCTACCTTTTCTATAAGTTCATTACTCCATTGAGCATGTTCAGGATACGCAGCTATTCCTATGCTTATAGTAATTTCTCTTTTATCACCCAACAATTTAGCATTTTGGATATTTGACCTTAATTTTTCAGCTACAACTTCCGCCTCTTTAATTTCAGTATTTGGAAGAATAACTATAAACTCTTCTCCTCCATATCTTCCTAAAATATCTGATTTTCTTATATTATTTTTAACTATTTCACATACCTTAGAAAGAACAAAATCCCCTGTTTGATGTCCAAAATTATCATTTATCTCCTTAAAATGATCTAAATCAAACATTAATATAGCACATTTTTCACCATAACTATTTGTTCTTTCTAATGTATCTTTTATTGCAATTTCTAAATATTTTCTTGTTAAAGCTCCTGTTAATTTATCAATTGATGCATTTATTTTTAATTTAAGTTTTTCCAATATAACACCAGTAAGCTTGCTTGCAATTAAACATTCCTCAAGAATATTAATAGAGAAATTATTTAAACTTCTATCAGATTCCATATAAACATAACCTAAAATTGATTCTCTATCAAAAATATTTTTCTTTCTATTATTTTTTAAATATTTATTATTTAATACATCATCGTAATCATCCCCAGCCTCCACTACTATTGGTAAACAAATTATTGCTTTTATGCCCTTAGGAAGTAAATTGATTTCATATGATCGGTCATGCAGTTCAGATATTATTAAAGGATTCGATGTGCTTTTTACTTTATTAATTATATTAATTATATCTTTACTTAAGTTTGTATTGTTATTAGTTGAGGATAATACTTTAAATGTTTTCTGTTCATCTAATACTATTAAGCTTCTACTAGCCAATGTTATAAAAGCAAAATAATAATTTATCATATCAATATTCTGATTATCATCAGTTTTTAAATTTACTAATATATCACTAACATTCTGAATTTTTCGAGGCAATTTAAATTTATATAAATTTCTTACAGAATTGATAAAATTCTTATTCTTAATGACATCACTAGAATCTATAGATTTAAACAGTTCTTCAATCTCTTTTATGGACTTAACCTCTTCATTTATTTTATCTAAAAATTGTTTGTTTTTATTGTAATTTTGAACATTGATAAATTTCCTAAATGCCTCAGTTAACTTTCTAAAGTTAATATAATTAAGCCTATATTCCTTTGGTACAGAAAGTATCAAATTCTTAGAAGCTTCACATGCTTCAAAATAATATACTAATGCATAATAATAATCGTTTTTCTTAAAATAATAATCTCCAACTTCTATACAAACATCTAAGTATATTTGACTATTCTCTTTTCCACATCTAATAGCTTCATTTAATAATAGAAGCTTTTGTGAATTATCATCTTCTAAAATCGCTTTGATGAATAATCTCTTCATATTAACGTCGTCTCTCTTTATATGATAACTCATATCCTCAACATATTTAAATAATTTCTTAGCAAAATCAATTTTATTATGTCTATATAGATAAATACATATTTCATACGTATCATCTAATGTATTCTCAATATTAGAATATTGATTTACAAACCTCTTAAATTTATTAATATTGTCATTATCTATTCTCTTATGCCCAATTAAAATACCAATAATTAATGAAAGTATTTCAGTTTTAGTCCTCAAAATAGAATTTTCATATTTGAATATCTCCAAAGCTTTATCAATACTATTCTGTGCAATCGTTATATTTCCAAGTCTTAAATTCAATTCTGCTTCCATAATGTAATATTCACCTGCTAATCTTGTTTTATCTACTTGAGCATTCATTTCCTTTTTACTTAATTTATAAAACTTACATGCCTCTCTAAATTTATTAAGTTTAACATAAGTATTAGCAAGAATAATGTTTGAATAGAATTGATAATATTTAAAGTTATTTTTTTTACATACACCAATTAAATTCTCTAAATATTCCAAAACAGTTTCATAATCCATTTGTAGATAGTAAATTGATGCTATATTAGTCTTTGCCTTTATTTCCCAAGTTATTATATTGTTATTTATACATATTTCATTTATTCTATAATAATACTCTAAAGCTCTATCAAAATCTTGATAAAAATCTGTATATACAACTCCAATATTATTTAAAGCTTTAATAACACCTTTTATATATTTACTTTTTTCGAAATTCTGAATACTTAACTCAAAGCTTTTGATAGCCTTATAAGTCTCCGAATTCTGCAAATATACATTGCCTATTATATTATAAAATTCTCCCTTATGTCTGTAATATTTATCTCCACATAGTTCTATCGATTTTTTGCACAAATGCTCGCTTTTTTTGTACTCTTTATTAATTATATAAATAAAAGCTTTTGCAAAGTTACACTCTAAATACCCCTTCATGTAATCGACTTCTGATAATAATTTTTCTACTTTTTTAACTATTTTTTCTATCATATCAAATTTATTTTTAGTAATATATATCTTAGCAATTTTATTTAGAGAATCAATCTGATAAATCTTATTATCTACCTTTTTAGCAACTTTAACCAGTTCTCTAAGATAATACATAGAATAATTATATTCTTCATTTTCAAAATAAGTATTTGCAATTAATCTTATAATGTTTATTTTATTTTCATCTACTGACTCAGCATTATACATCGACAATGCTTTCTTTAAATTTATTAAAGCATCACTTCTATTTTTAAGCTTAAGCATCTTTTTTGAGTTTTTAATACAGTAATCTATTATCTTCTGTTTCTGATGAGACCTTTCTAAGTGATATATTAACTCTTGCAAATATTCTTCTTCACCATTTTTATATTGATTTTCAAGTATGATAGCAGCTAATTCATGATTTTTTCTCTTCTCATCATAGTCCATCTTATTATAAATAGCATTTTTTAGCAATATATTATAATAATCATAAACAAATCCCTTATCTTCAATCTGCTTGCATAAAATACCTTTTTTTATTAAATTTTCAACAACAAGTTCAATTTTATCTTTTTCATTATTTATAAATTTTCTTATTATATTTATTGAAACAGGTTTATTAAACATAGCTATTATTGACAGAACTTTATATGAAAACTCATCAATTTCTTTCATTTGAGTTAATACAGCTTGTTCTATGTTAACAGGCATAGGCACATTCTCATTTTTATAATCAGTAACCCACTTTCCTGTTTTTTCATTAATATAGATAATTTTTTTTGCAACTAAATTTTTAATAATCTCTTGTATAAATAGTGGATTACCATGAGTTTTTTCATGAATAATTCCTGAAAATTTAATCATTTCATCAGGCATATTTAAAATGCTTTGAACCATCTTTGAAGTTTGAAAATCATTTAGTCCTTCGAGCAAAATTCTCTTCACATTTGCTCTTTTAGAAACTTCACCCATAAATCTAATAAACCTTCTATTTAATACACACTCACCATCAGTATATGAAAAAATAAACAAATAATTTTCTAAATTGCGAAAAATCAAATACTCAAAAAAATCAATAGTAAACTCATCAGCTAAATGAAAATTATCTATAATAAATACAACTTTTCTACCATATAAAACTTCATTTATAAATCCAAAAGTTCTGTTTATTAATCTAAGATTCTCTTTATTTCCCGCCAAAGGTTCAGATGGATTTATATTTCTCTTTTTACCTAGTTCTGGTATGAATTTTACTAATTCAGAATCATACTTGTTTAATATTATATCACTGCTCTCAATAACTATTTTTTTTAATATATCTATAAACGCCTTATTGCTATTTTTATTTACCATATTCAACTCATATGAGGAATAAATATTTGCATTATCTAATTTTAATCTGTATTCTATATTTTTGAGCAATCTTGTTTTCCCTATTCCTGTTTCACCATGTACAAATATGCAACTGCTAGTTATTTTATCATTTTTAATCATGTTATACGTTTTAATTATTTCTGTTACTTCTTCTTTTCTTCCAATTAAATCGAAATCAAATATAAGTTTTTCTAATTCTTCTCTTTTTTGCGATTTAAATCTTTTATTGAATATTCTATTAAAATCGGTCACAACAGCACCTATATTCTTATATCTCTTATTCGGTGATTTTTCAATCATTTTACTAATTATGCCCATCATATTTGCATCAAATTCCTTATAATCACCATCAAATTCTAATTCATTTATTTTTTTAGTTAAATCCATACTTTCATAAATATATTCTAACTTATCTATTTTTTTTGCATATAAAAACAAAAAAGTCATACCCAAAGCGTATATGTCCGAAGCAACATTAGGTTCTTTCCCCTGCAAAACTTCTGGGGCTTCAAAATATGTAGTATACTGTCTTTTTTGAAAATAAAAATATTTTTCTAATTCAACTGAAGCTAAATCTTTCAACACGACTCTTTCATTACCATCTTCTTCTACAATAAAAATATTATTAATGTGTATATCATTATATATAAATCCTTTCAAATGAATATAATTAATTCCTTGACAAATACTAACAAACAACTCAAGTATATTCTCTCTATCTCTGAATTTGATAATATCCATAAGTTTATATTCATTCTCAAAATATTCAGTAGTATAAAAATATTGTCTTTCTTCTGTTCGCTTATTATTTATAAAATTAACTAAACCAAAATCATATACTTTAATTACATTTGAACTGCTTATATTAGTTAATTTTATAAATACCTTAGTATAAAAATCTATTAAATTATTTGAAAGGTATTCCGAATTCAAAATATTAATTTTTATCTTTTTACTATTATTTATAATATCAGATACAATAAATGTTGATTGGACCTTATTGGTATATAATTTTTTTATTACTCTGTATCTATTATTTATAATTTTCACCATATCACTTCCAATAATTTAATCTTAATACAAATTACATCAATATATACATAATACACTATAATAATATCTATGAAAAGAGAAAAAATCAATTAATATATAAAATCACAAAAATCCATTGTTAATAATTTCTATGTTAATCACATCCCATATATATTATATAAATTTACTTTTATATTTATGTATTAATTTTAGGTATTATTATATTAATTATACCAAAAAATATATGTTCAATATATAACAATAAGTAAAATTACTAATTCAAAATAAAAAGGTTGTTATTTATTATTAACAACCTCTTGCTTTAAAAATTTAAGTTAATATATCATATCCATTTTCAGTAACTAAAATCGTATGTTCCCATTGTGCAGACAAACTTCCATCAATTGTTACAGCAGTCCAATCATCCTCAAGAACCTTAGTTTCCGGTCTACCAATATTTATCATTGGCTCTATCGTAAACACCATTCCCGGCAACAATACCATTCCTTCTCCTCTTTTTCCTACATGTGCCACAAAAGGTTCTTCATGAAATTTCACTCCTACTCCATGTCCTCCATACTCATATACAACTGAATATCCCTTAGATTCAGCAAAACTTTGAATAGCATATCCAATATCTCCCACTGTATTGAATGGCTTAACCTGCTCAATACCCTTGTCCATTGCTATTTTCGTATCATTAACAAGATTAATAGCCTCTTGTGAAGCCTCTCCAATAATATACATCCTGCTTGCATCTGCATAGTAACCATCTAATATTGACGTTACATCAACATTTATTATATCTCCTTCTTTTAATACGGTATCATTAGGAATACCGTGACAAACAACATTATTTATTGATGTACATACACTCTTAGGAAATCCTCCATATCCTAATGGTGCTGGATATGCACCATGTTCAATCGTAAATTCATGTACCCATGTATTTATTTCATCGGTAGTAATACCTGCTTTTATCCTTTCACCTACTAAATCTAACGCTCCTTTTGTTACTTCTCCACTTTTTCTAATACCATCAATTTGTTCTTTTGTTTTTATTATATCTCTTGGAATTTTGAAGCCTAATTGATTTCCTAATTTCCTTAAATATTCATCCTGTTCCATATGACATTTTTTATATTTTTTTCCACTACCGCACCAACACAAATCATTTCTAGATAATTTCTTCATCATTTCTAGCTTAGCAATACCATCATAGATATTTAAGCTAATATTCACCTCCATATTAAATATATGCATTACTTTGAACAAACAATATCATTACAACAATTCACAAATAACTTAACACATCAATTTATAATGCTAAAATTTAGATATAAAACCATAATGATATACATACATTACATAGCTAAAAATATTTATTTTTATTTCACATAAAGTATTATATCACTTAATACAACAATATTATAGGTTTTGAATATTATTCATTTTATCGATTCTATAAGACTTCAACTTCTATAAGTGGGAGATTCAAGCTTTTGCTTTAGCAAAATAAGTTCACTCTAATAAGAATTTATCCGTATTCTATTTTATTTTATGTAAAAAATAAATATACATATTATTTAAGAAAGGAGAATTTTTATGTCTAACAAACCTGTAGTCCCCAATGCAAAAGAAAAACTAAATAAATTTAAAATGGAGGTAGCTCGCGAACTAAATATGGAAAGTCAAACAAAGGAATACTCGAAAAATAAAGAATACAAAGGTAACATTTCGTCTAAGATAGTTGGTAAAATGGCAGAAGCTGGAAATTTGGGTGGCCAAATGGTCAAAGAAATGATAGCTTCAGTAGAAAAAAAAATGGCCAATAAAAAATAGTATTTTCATAATATATTGTAGCATACTCCCTCTATATACCCTATATATGGTATATAATTCTGATTTTTTCTTATATTTTTTTAACAAAATAAAGGATATATCCATAAAATATAGAATATATATAAATATATATAGTTCCATAAATTTTTAGACATACAGTAATAATGGATCTCTCTCACTGTATGTCTTTTTTTTAACTTACTCAACCACTTTACCAATTTTCCTAAATTTTTCATATCTTTTTTCTACAATCAATTCAATAGGTTCATTAATGAGTTTCTTTATTGATTCTTGCAGGCTTATTTTAATATTTTGAGCCATTTCGTCTGGATTTTTATGTGCTCCACCAATTGGTTCTTTTATTATTTTGTCTATTATACCATAATTATAAAGTTCTTGAGCAGTTATTTTCATGTATTCCGCTGCTTCAGCTGCTTTTGATGCATCTTTAAATAATATGCTCGCAAATCCTTCAGGAGATAGTATTGAATATATGGAATGTTCAAGCATCCATATTTCATCCCCAACAGCCAAAGCAAGTGCCCCACCACTACCACCTTCTCCAATAACAATAGAAATGATAGGTGTTTTCAAAGATGACATTTCCATAAGATTTCTAGCAATAGCTTCACCCTGTCCTCTTTCTTCTGCACCAATACCTGGAAAAGCACCTGGAGTATCTACAAAACATATAATAGGTCTTCTAAATTTTTCTGCTTGTTTCATTATTCTTAAAGCTTTTCTATATCCCTCGGGATGAGGCATACCAAAATTTCTCTTTATGTTTTCATTAGTATCTCTTCCTTTTTGTTGTGCAACTATCGTGACTGGTATACCTTTAAAATTTCCAATTCCACACAAAATAGAAGTATCATCAGCATAGTTTCTATCACCATGAAGTTCAATAAAAGAGTCAAATATTCTTTTTATATAATCAAGTGCAGTTGGCCTCTCAAGCAACCTTGATATTTTAACCTTATCCCATGCACTTAAATTTTTATATACTTCTTTTTCCATATATTTAAGCTTAATTTCTAGTTTTTTAATTTCATCAGACAAATCAATATTCTGTTCAATTGAAATTTTCCTCAATTCTTCTATTTTTTCTTTTAAATTTTTAAGATTTTTCTCAAAATCCAAAGCAACCATATCTTTCACTCCTATTTATGCAGACTTAATAAAATAGCTAAAATATTCTTCATATCTTTTCTGTCAACTATCTTGTCTATAAATCCTTTTTTAAGCAAAAATTCTGCACTTTGAAACTCTTTCGGAAGTTCCTGTTTAATAGTCTGCTGTATCACTCTTTTGCCTGCAAATCCTATAAGTGCACTTGGCTCTGAAATAATTATATCACCTAACATAGCAAAACTAGCAGTAACCCCTCCAGTTGTCGGATCTGTAAGTACTGTAATGTATAACAATCCAGCTTTATCATGCCTTGCAATAGCCGCACTCACCTTTGCCATCTGCATAAGAGAGAATATTCCCTCCTGCATTCTTGCTCCACCAGAAGCAGTAAAAATCACTATGGGTAATTTTTCTTCTGTTGCTTTTTCAACAGCTCTTGTTATCTTTTCACCTACTACTGAACCCATACTTCCCATCATAAATGAAGGATCCATAACAGCAATAATAACATCATTTCCTTTTATCTTACCTTTTCCTGTAATAACAGCTTCATTTAAATTAGTTTTATTCTTTAACTTATTTACCTTCTCATTATATCCCGGATAATCCAATGGATTAGTTGAAGTCATATATTTGTCAAATTCTTCAAAACTACCTTCATCGACAGTAATTTTTATTCTTTTCCATGCACCTATTCTAAAATGCTTATTACATTCCTTACATATCATCATATTATTTTCTATATCTTTTCTATAAAATATCTTTTTACATCTATCACACTTTATCCACATTCCACTTGGTATATTAGGTTTGCTTAGTTCGTTTATTTCAGGTGCATTATTCCTATTAACAGTTATATATCTATTCTTTTTAAAAATATTAGACAACTTCACGGTATATCACCTCTATTATAGTCCAAATTCTTTATTGATGAACCCTGTATCAATATCAGAACTTAGAAATTTATCATTATTTAAAATATTATAGTGAAACTCAATATTAGTTTTTACACCTTCAACGATAAACTCACCCAATGCTCTTCTCATTCTATTAATAGCTTCATTACGTGTTTTTCCATATACAATCAATTTTGCAAGCATAGAATCATAATTTGGTGGAATTTTATACCCCTGATAAATTGCACCATCCAATCTTACACCCAATCCTCCTGGCATATGCACAAGTTCTATAATTCCCGGTGATGGCATAAAGCCTCTAGCAGGATCTTCTGCATTAATTCTACATTCAATTGAATGACCTTGTATTTTTATATCATCTTGTGATATTTCTAACTTTTCTCCACTCGCTATTTTTATCTGCTCCTTCACTAAATCAATACCTGTAACCATTTCAGTAATAGGATGTTCTACTTGTATTCTAGTATTCATTTCCATAAAATAGAAATTAAATTCTTTATCCAATAGGAACTCTATTGTACCAGCATTTTTATAGTTTACTGCTCTCGCTGCTCTAACAGCTGCATTTCCCATGTTTCTTCTTAATTTCTCTGTCATAATAGGGCATGGAGCTTCTTCAAGTATTTTCTGATTTCTTCTCTGTATAGAACAATCTCTCTCCCCTAAGTACACAGTATTTCCATAATTATCTGAAAGTATTTGAAATTCTACATGTCTAGGATTTTCGACAAATTTTTCTATATACATATCATCATCACCAAAAGCAATCTTTGCTTCTGATTTTGCAGTTCTAAATTCATTTATAAAATCTTCTCTATTTCTAACAATCCTTATTCCTCTTCCTCCACCGCCTGCTGATGCTTTTATCATAACAGGATATCCAATATCATCTGCAATTTTAAGTCCATCAATTTCATCCTTAACAACACCTTCTGACCCTCTAATAATTGGAACACCTGCATTAGCCATTATTTTTCTAGCATTTGATTTATTACCCATTTTATTAATTACTTCAGCATCAGGTCCTATAAAAACAATATTACATTCTTTACACATCTCTGCAAATTTACTGTTCTCTGATAAAAAACCGAATCCAGGGTGAATTGCTTCTGCACCCGTAAGCACGGCTGCACTTATTATGTTTTTTTCATTAAGATAACTATCCTTAGGTTTTGGTGAACCAATACACACAGCCTCATCTGCAAGGTCAGTATGTATAGCGTCCCTATCTGCTTCTGAGTACACTGCCACAGTTTGAATTCCCATTTCACGACATGCTCTTATTATTCTAACTGCAATTTCACCCCTATTAGCAATTAATATCTTCTTGAACATATACTGTATCGTCAAATTGCAGCTTAAATATTCTACTTACCACAATTTGACTCCCTCCCATCAAATTATTCTTTTCCTACCGCAAACATTAATTCAGCAGATACTGCTTTTTCTCCATTAACTGTTGCAATTGCTTTTCCTATACCAGCTGGACCTTTCATTTTTATTATTTCAACTTCCATTCTTATAGTATCCCCTGGCACAACCTTTCTCCTAAACTTTGCCTTATTAATTCCTCCAAAGTAAGCAATTCTGCCTTTAAATTCTTCCATACTAAGCAATGCAACTGCACCAACTTGTGCTAATGCCTCTATCATTATTACCCCAGGAACCACAGGTTCATTTGGAAAATGTCCTTTGAAGAAATATTCATTCATTGTTATATTTTTATATCCTACTGCCCTTTTACCTGGTTCCAATTCTTCAATCCTATCAACAAACAAAAAAGGGTATCTATGAGGAATTATTTCCATAATTTCTTTAATATCTAAACTTATTTTTTTAACATTATTATTCATATATATACTCCTATCTGAGCTTTTTTTGTTGTATACCAATACGAGAATACCAATTGCTAGCTTTCTATGTTTATCTTAAATATCGGTTGACCATACTCAACCATATCTTCATTTTTGACTAGTATTTCAACAATTTCACCATTCACTTCACTTGTGATTTCATTCATGAGCTTCATAGCTTCAATTATGCAAAGAGTATCTCCCACATTAACTTTAGAACCCACTTTTACAAATGGCTCTTTTCCTGGTGCAGATGATTCATAAAAAGTTCCTACAATTGGTGATTTAACTATTTCAATATTATTATCATCAACAACTACTTCATTTTCATTTGGTATAGTTGTTGATACATTACTACTCATATTTTCAATTTTTTCATCTTGTTTAATAAATTCAACTTCATTATTGCTTTTTATCTTGTTCTCATCTTTGCACATCTTAATACGAACACCATCTGATTCTATTTCAAGTGTTGTAACATTAGATTGACTCAATGTTTTTATTAATTCCTGAATAGCCTTATAATCCATATTTATTTACCTTCCCACTTTCTAAATAATAATGTTGCATTATGGCCTCCAAATCCAAGAGAATTTGATAATGCATATTTAATATCAACATATCTACCTTCATTCATTACATAATCCAAGTCACAACCCTCATCTGGTTCTCTTAATCCAACTGTCGCATGAACAAATCCTTCCTGTAATGATTTTGCACACACTATAGCTTCTACTGCCCCAGTTGCACCAAGAAGATGTCCTGTCATTGATTTAGTAGAATTCACAGGTATTTCATAAGCATGCTTACCAAGAACTGTTTTAATTGCTTCTGTTTCATATTTATCATTATAATACGTACTTGTTCCATGTGCATTAATATATGATACATCTTCTGGTTGTATGCCACCTTCTTGAATAGCCAATTTCATAGCTCTTGCACCACCTTCACCACCTGGTGCAGGTGCAGTTATATGGTGAGCATCACATGTTTCACCATAACCAACAATTTCTGCATATATTTTAGCTCCTCTAGCTAGTGCATTATCTAATGATTCTAAAATAAGTATTCCTGACCCCTCACCCATAACAAAACCATCTCTATCTTTATCAAAAGGTATAGATGCTCTGTTTGGATCTTCACTTTTGCTCAATGCAGTAAGACTCGTAAATCCTGCAACAGCTAATGGTGTTACAGCAGCTTCCGCTCCCCCTGCTATCATGATGTCAGCTAAATCATATTTAATTGCTCTATATGCATCTCCTACTGCATTTGTTCCTGTTGCACATGCAGTAACAACAGCTGTACAAATTCCTTTTGCACCATACTTAATAGCTACATTTCCTGAAGCCATATTACCAATAAGCATAGGTATCATAAAAGGCGAAACTCTATTTGGGCCCTTATTTAAAAGCTTTTCATGCTCTCTTTCCATAGTGCTCAATCCACCAATTCCTGAACCAATAATTACTCCAAATCTTTCCTTATTGACACTATCAATATCTAACTTAGAATCTTCAACTGCCTCTTTAGCCGCAACCATAGCAAGCTGACAGTATCTATCCATTCTCCTTGCTTCTCTCCTATCAAGTGCATCCTCTGTATTAAAATCTTTAACTTCCCCAGCTACTTTTACCTTAAAATTTGAAGCATCAAATGCTGATATATTATCTATACCACATTTTCCTTCTTTTATTCCATTCCAAAATTCTTCTATATTGTTACCTATAGGAGAAACTGCTCCTATTCCTGTTATCACAACTCTATTACTCATAAAAATTCCCCTTCTATCTATGTTATATTTATCATATTTATCTATTAATAATTATTTTCTAAGATACCTTACCTACATTACCATTCCACCATCCACATTGATAACTTGACCTGTTATATATGCTGCATCATCAGATGCTAAAAATGCTGCTAAATTTGCTACATCTGCAGGCCTACCTAACCTTTTTAAAGGAATGATTGATTCCATATTCTTTTTTACTTTTTCGGGTAGGACTTCAGTCATATCTGTTACTATATATCCAGGTGCTATCGCATTTACTGTAATTCCTCTTGAAGCAAGTTCCTTTGCTGTTGACTTTGTCATTCCTATTATTCCCGCCTTTGCCGCAGAATAATTCACTTGACCCGCATTTCCACAAATACCTATAACAGAAGAAATATTAATTATTTTACCACTTCTTTGTTTCATCATTATTGGTGTAATGTGTCTTATACAATTAAATGCTCCTTTTAAATTTACATTAATAACCTTATCAAAATCATCTTCTTTCATCCTTAAAAGCAATCCATCTTTGGTTATACCCGCATTATTTACAAGTATATCTATCTTTCCAAATTCCTCTACTGCTCTATCAATTATAAATTTAGCATCTTCAAAATTAGAAACATCTCCTTGAACAATTAATGCCTTACCACCCAATTCTTCTATTTCAGTTTTGACCTTTTCCACTGCTTCAACACTATTTCTATAATTAACTACTATATTTGCTTCAAGTTTTGCAAATTTTAATGCTATCGCTCTTCCTATACCTCTACTAGCACCTGTAACAATCACTACTTTATCCTTAAACACAATTTCACACTCCCTTATTCTCTATCTTTCAGTCTCTCTACTGTCTTTTCTAAAGATTTAATATCTTCAACATTAAATACAGCAAGCTTTCTGTCAACTTTTCTAACAAATCCGCTCAATACTTTTCCTGGTCCTATTTCGACAAATGTATCGACTCCATCATCAACCATGTTTCTTATTATTTTTTCCCAAAGTACAGCACTCATAACCTGTTTCTTTAAAATTTCTTTGATATCATTCTTATTTTCTATATAAGTACCCGTAACATTCGTCATAACAGGTATATTAAAATCACTAATATCTATATATTTTAGTTCTTTCTCAAGTTTTTCAGCTGCTGGTTTTAACATTTCTGTATGAAATGGTGCACTTAAATTTAACATTATAGTTCTTTTTGCACCTAGTTCCTTAGCTATTTCACAAGCATTCTCAATAGCTTTTATTTCTCCTGCTATAACAATCTGTTTAGGACAATTAAAATTTGCAACTTTTACAAAACCATATATTTCTGCTCTTCTACATGCCTCTACTACACTATCTGCTTCTAGCCCAATTATAGCCGCCATTTCCCCTATTCCTTCAGGTACAGCTTCTTGCATAAATTTACCTCTCTTTTTAACAAGTTTTACTGCATCACTAAATGTTAATGCTTCACTACATACTAAAGCAGAATATTCTCCAAGGCTTAAGCCTGCTGTAATATCACACTTAATTCCACGTTCTTCAATAGCTTTGAGTGCAGCTATACTTGTTGTAAGAATAGCCGGTTGAGTATTTTCAGTCAAATTAAGTTCTTCTTCACTACCTTCAAAGCATAAATTGCTTATTGGCATATTAAGTTCTCTATCTGCAATATCAAATACTTCCTTTGAACTATCTATATTATCATAAAGTTCTTTTCCCATACCTACGTATTGAGCACCCTGTCCGGAAAAAATAAATGCTATTTTCCCCATAGTATTCAACTCCATTCCAATCATTTTTTGAATTTTTCTATATTTTTATATGCTTCCTTAAACATTTGTTCAATAATTTCTTTGCATGTCTGTTTTTTATTCACAAGTCCAGCAATTTGTCCCGCCATTACTGACCCCATATCTATATCTCCATCTTTTACTGCTCTTCTTAATGCACCTGTACCCAATTCATTAAATTTTTCCAATGAAAAGCCTTCTTTTTCTAATTTTTGCATCCTTCTTGTAAGCTTATTTCTAATAACTCTAACTGGATGTCCCGTAGGTCTTCCTGTAACTATAGTCTCTATATCTTTAGCTTTTATAATTTTTTCCTTGTATTTATCATGTACTGTACATTCCTCTGCAACTAAAAATCTAGTACCAACCTGTACTCCACTTGCACCTAACATAAATGCAGCCGAAACACCTCTACCGTCTCCAACACCTCCAGCAGCTATAACTGGAATATCCACAGCATCAACCACCTGAGGAACTAAAGCCATTGTAGTAAGTTCTCCAACATGACCTCCAGATTCACATCCTTCAGCAACAATAGCATCAACTCCTGCTCTTTCCATTCTTTTTGCAAGTGCAACAGACGCAACAACAGGAATAACCTTAATATCATGTTCTTTCCACATGTCAATATATTTACCTGGATTTCCTGCCCCAGTCGTAACAACCTTTACTCCGAGTTCGCAAACCAATTTTGCAACCTCATCTGCATTTTCACTCAAAAGCATTATATTTACTCCAAAAGGTTTATCTGTCAATTGTTTAGCCTTAATTATCTCTTCTCGTACCATATCAACTGGTGCTGTACCCGCAGCAATAATACCTAATCCTCCTGCATTTGAAACTGCTGATGCAAGACTGCTATCAGCAATCCATGCCATTGCCCCCTGAATTATTGGATACTCTATATTTAATAATTCACACATTTCCGACTTAAACATGTTTCTCTCTCCTTCATATTCTCTTAAAAATTCTTAAAAATGGCATACAAAAATATTGTATACCACGCATTTTATATCAAGTATCTATTTTGTTCTTGTTTGTATATAATCAACAATTTCCTTAACAGTTTTAATACCTTCTATATCTTCATTAGGTATTTCAATACCAAACTCATCTTCTAAAGACATTACTATTTCAAATATTTCCAATGAATCTACTCCTAAATCATCAATTAAATTTGCTTCTAATTTTACTTCTTCTTCATCTATTCCTAATTGATCAACTATTATGTTTTTTACTTTTTCAAGAACCATTTTAAATTCCTCCTGTAAATTTAATTAATATATATTTTTACTCTATTGCCCATTCAATAAGTGCACTACCCCAAGTCAAACCTCCACCAAATCCAGCAATAATTACCTTATCACCTTTATTAAGCATACCATCTTTTGCAATATCATCTAATGCTATCCCTATGCTAGCGCTAGATGTATTCCCAAACTTATCCATGTTCATGTAGAATTTTTTAACATCTGCATTTAACCTTTTAGCTGCAAATTCGATTATTCTAGAATTTGCTTGATGACATACAAAATACTTTATATCATCCATTGATAGACTATTTTCATCAAGAATTTGCTTTATACTATTGCTAATTATATTAACAGCAAACTTAAAAATTTCCTTACCATTCATTTTTATTTTGTTATAGTATTCTTTATCATCATTAACAAAAATATTTTCCAATTTCAGAGCTGAACAAGTAAGATACTTTCCCTTACTACCATCAGCTCCAATATGTACGCTTTTTATTCCATCAATGTCTTCACTCTCTGCAACAACTAGAGCTGAAGCTCCATCTCCAAAGAGTACACATGTATTTCTATCAGTCCAATCTACTATCTTTGATAATACTTCTGAACCAATCACTAGTACTTTTTTAAATTGACTAGAACATATAAAATTCTTTCCTATGTTTAATCCATATATAAGTCCTGAACATGCAGCCGTCAAATCAAATGCAGCAGCATTTACTGCTCCTATTTGTTCTTGAACTCTACATGCAATACATGGAATCAATGAATCTGGAGAAGTTGTAGCAACAATAATTAAATCAATTTCCTCAGCAGATATTCCTGCACTATATAATGCATTTTTAGCAGCTTTCACAGCTAAATCCGTTGTATCCTCACCAGTGGTAATTCTTCTCTCTTTCATGCCCGTTCTTGTACTTATCCATTCGTCACTTGTTTCAACTATAGTACTTAAATATTCATTCGTTACAACATTATCTGGAAGATATTTACCCACTCCAATAATCTTAGCATAACTCATATCATAATGCCTTCTTTCTTTTAATCTTTCAAATTATATTTCTTTTTTAAGTAATTATTTAATTTCTCCAAAGAATTAATCAATATACTTTCTTCTGTCTCATTCAATCCCTCTATTGTGTATTTAATCATATCAGAATGAAATTTTTCGTGCAGTCTATATGCTAGTTTACCTTTTCTTGTTAGACTAACCATAACAACCCTTCTGTCTTTTTCACTTCTCTCTCTTACAGCATACCCTTTTCTAACCAAATTATTAATAGCTATCGTTAATGTACCAACTGTAATATTTAAATCTTGTGCAATTTCAGACATAGTTCTGCTTTTGTACATTCCAATTGCTTCAATGGTATGTATCTCTGTAATAGATATATCTTTAAACTTCCCATCTTTTAATGTGTTTTGTTCAATAATTAATATATCATTGAACAATTCTATTAATAATTCATTTAATACACTAATACTTTTAGTCATTTAATTCACCACTTAAACAATATTTACTTTGATAATCAATTATTTTGATAATCAAAGTATACAATATTAAAAAATTTTTGTCAATATTTTTCAATATAATTAATAGTATTCTCAAAAATATCAAAAAATATTAATCACAAAAATATTGTTAGAACTATTAAAATTTTCTGCTAATTTGTGATATAATTATATAGTCAATGAAATATATGCTACAGGAGGTAATCATATGAATAAAACCCATTCAACATTATTTCTTTTTATTTGTTTTATTTTAATATTAATTGGAATATTTGAATACATTAATTATAAGAATGTCATTGTCACCGATGTTTCTTCTGGTCCTGGCAAAGCTATTTATGATTTTGTTAAACAAAGAGATGGACAATCTGTTGCCAAAAAAATAAAAATTAAAAACACCAAAAAATTTTATGATGGATATGGATATAGATTTGATGTATACAGATACACATCATATACGGGAAGAAATGAAATAATATACTTTTTCTTGAAAAAAGATTCTAATAATAACTGGTTAGTATCATCTGTACAACCCAAATATTCATTAAAATCCACTTGAACAAATACAAATGAAGGCGAGTAGATTACTCGCCATAAATCTTAAATATTAAATTTTTCTATAGGACCATAATTATCTCTATCGTATTTCATAAGCATTGCTGTTAATTCCTCAACATGTTCTTTTTCATCACCAATAATATGGCTGTAAACTTTCCTAACTCTCAAATCAGGTATTTCCATCATCTGCTGTTCATATAGTATAATAGCTTCAAGTTCACCTTTAATATCATTTCTTAAAAGGTTAAGTATGCATTCTTTACTATCAATTTTATAACAATGTAGTTTTTCTTTTTCAATGCAATCACTATGTTCTTTTACTTTAATGAATTTATTCATTTCTTGCATATCATACATTCTTATAATTTCTAAAAACATACCATAATGTGTTTTTTCTTCTCTCATTATATGCAACCACAAATCGTTTATCTTCTCCACGTTTGACTTTGATATGTGATCTCTGTACTCATTTATAGCAACGAGTTCCCCAATAGCAGACTCCCTAACTTTATTAATCCAATAATATGCTCTACCTTGTGGTATACCTCTTGTTGTATAACTCATATAACTCCCTCATCAATAAATCAATACACTATTATTTTATTCCTTTATTAATATTTTGTACCATTAATTTGAATTATTTAATATGCAAACTTCTAAATCTATTTAAAGTTGCTGCTATTTCAAATTTTCTTGGTAATGCCATATTACCTGGATGTCCTTTATAACTTGAAATTACTTCTAAACCATTTTCCTTAATTAAAGAATAAACTTCATTAACAATTTCACTCATATTTTTCTTATTATCTACTATATTGTTCATAATATAATAAATAATATTAGAAATGCACTTTGTTTGACTACTATGTACTAACTGCTCAACATAATTCAATTCAATAGAATCTTTATTGTATATAATTGTGTTCAATCCTCTAGTTTTTAATTTTACTCCTTTATAATCTTTGGGGAAACTCGATTTTAGAACCACACGGCTATTACTAATTGAATAGCTATCATCATTGCTATCATGTAGCGTCTCATACGTATTACTAGATATATTTTTTGCTATATCTGTAACATCTTTAGGTATATACTCATCCATCATTATAACAGTATCAGCCTTATTAAAATACTCTCCTGAACTACCTATAACTATAATAGTAGAAATATCATTTTTATTGTATAAGCTCCTTACCCTATCAATAAAGGGAGTAATAGGCTCTTTATCTCTGTTAACCAATCTCTGCATTTTTTTATCTCTTATCATAAAATTTGTAGCACTTGTATCTTCATCAATGAGTAACAATTTTGAGTCTATCTCTATTGCTTCCATTATATTTGCAGCCTGTGATGTGCTCCCACTGGCATTATCAGTACAAAATTTATATGTATCCTTGCCATTTGGTAGATTAGTTATAAATGGTGTAATATTAACTTTTTCAATTCTTCTTCCATCTTCCGCTCTTATTTTAACAGCCGTTTCTTCAGTAATTACAAACTCACGTCCATCACCTTCTATATGATTATATACACCCAATTCCAATGCTTTAAGCAGTGTAGATTTACCATGATATCCTCCACCTACAATTAATGTAACACCTTTTGGTATTGCCATTCCTGTAATTTTTCCTCTATTAGGTAAGTCAAAACTCTTTCTCAGCGATTCAGGTGACTTAAAAGGTATGCTTCCCTTTTTCATAGGTTTATATGATACTCCACTTTCTCTAGGCAATATTGCTCCATCTGCTATAAATGCAATTAATTTTTCTTGTTTTAATTGTTCTCTTATGAACACTTGATCTTCAATCAATTGAATATGTTTAATCAATACTTTTTTGTTTATATTGTTATAAAATAAAGTTTTTTCAATTATACTAGGTAAAACAGTTAATAACATATATTCTGCTCTATCGGCCAATATTCTTCTTCCTGATGCAGGAAGACCTATTTCTAATCTAACTTCCACTTTTTCCTTATTTATAAAAATTGATGTTCTATCCAAAATTTCTTGACCACATACATCTATGCTTATCAATCCACTTTTCCCAGAGCCACTGGTTCTGTCATAATATTTTATTAAATTACTATAAAACAAACGTGTTAAATAATCTACAACTGCTATTTTTTTATGCTCCTTATCAAATAATTCATATGGAAATCCTGCATATTTTTGTTTCATAATAACTCTAATTCTTGAAGGTGACGCAAAAGGATCCCCTTGAACATAATCTATACTGAGAATATACTTATCAAACTCATACATTCCTTGGATATCTTTATATGCTTTATATCCTTTACCATTTATTCTTCTCAATTCATTCAATAAATTAAATTTATTTTTCATACTTTCTTCACTCCATAAACAAAATATTATCTATCATTTCTTATTATATCAACTGCTCTAATTTTATGAAAATTAATTAACGGTATAATAGACGATACTATACTCAATGCAACACACCCTATACATGCATAGACAATTGATTTTAACCATATACTCCACGGCACATACGGAAAATATTTATTCATAAATATAAACACAATTTTTGAAAAAATGAACCCCATTATAGTTCCCCAAAACGAACTAAAAACTCCATATATAACCCCTTCCATAATTACTGTTTCCCTCAGTTGTCCTTTTGTCATACCATACGTCCTAAACAACGCAAATTCTTTAATTCTTAAAGTCATATTTATATTCACTGTATTCATAATACTGAATATACCAATTCCAATAATAATTGTCATTAAACTCAAAAACAAAATATTTATTTGTTTCTTATAGCCTTCGTATTTCTTTATTTCTTCTCTAAAAGAAACAACAAAACCATCAGTTATGTTATGAGCAATGCTATTAAAATTATTGTTAAGCACTTCTATCATTTGCTTATCTGCATCACCAATAATATCTATATTAAATTGGCTATATGTTTTAGCTCCTATAAATTTATTATAAATATTTTCATGAATAATAAAACTCGGCCCATTACTTTCACCAAGTATTCTTATAGGAATATATGAAATAATAGCTCCTATCTTACACTTTAATTTTTTGTTATCGTTTAATATAAAAATATCATCTCCAACTTTTAAATCTAAATCATTTGAATAATCATTTTTAACCATTATAACAATATTGCTATTTTTCATATTATCTATATCAATATATCCTCTAATAATATCATCTTTTGCTAACTTTAATGTTTCATTAGTATATCCATAAAGATTACCCTTAAACAATGTATATTTATTATGTCTATTAATTCTTTTATATTCAAACATATTTTCTTCACTTTTTTCTTTGAAGTTATTGCTTACTTTTACTTTTACATAAATAGTATCCATATGGGTTCTATATATCTTTTCTACACCTTTTAGTGAAGCTATTTTAGAATAATCATTCATCAAATACCCTGTATTTTCAAATCCTTTTATAATATAATCAGAAACATTATATTTTCTCGCAATTTTAATTGGATTAAAGCTATAGCAAATCGAACTTATCATAATAAATAACATAATTGCAAAACTTAAAGATATTATTGTCATAATTGCTCTTTTTCTATTTCTCCAGACATTTCTGTATGCAATTTTCGTACTTATTCCAAATAAATTCATAACGCTATTTTTTATAGTTTTTTCATTATACTTATGCTCTTCAATAAACATATTAAGTTTCAACAAATCAACTATTGAATGTGATCTTATCCTTATGATAGACATAATCATTGCAATCATTATTGAAACAAAACTACATATTACACTTATAGCTATAAATTTTCCATCTATTTTTATACATAATATACTGTTTTGAAAATGTAATAATTTAACTACTAATAATTTTGCTATCTCTGCACCTACTAATACTCCAAATGGTATTATCAATATGGATAAAATTAATATCTCAATTAAAAAAATTTCTATAATCTGCTTATATGTCATTCCAATAGAATAAAACAATCCAATTTTTCTAAAAGTACCTATATCTGAAATATTAAAAATATTAATCATTAATCCTGAAGCAACAAGTATAGCAATTAAACACACTATTAAATGTGTATTTTTATATACATCTACATTCACTTTATTTATTAAATCAGTATTGTAATAAATATCTTTTGCACTAATATTTAAATCATTCTTAATTTCATCAATAGCCTTATATATATGTAAACCATCTTTAATTCTTACATATATATCATACTTTATATCTGCAAGATTAAAATTATCGATTGAATCCAATGATACCAACCCAAGTGTGTTTATTGTCATCTTTTCTTGAGGCCTATCTTTTAATATTCCTACCAATTTGTAATAAATACACATTTTTCTTTCTGATATGCCTTCATATTGAGTAATATACTTTTGTTTTGGAAAAAACAAACATACAATCTGATTCAATTTTTCATCTGAGCATAATCGCTTTACTACGGACTCCTCTAAAACGATTTCATTTTCATTTTTAGGCAATCTGCCCTTTATTATTTGTGCATTAAGCATTTTTAATGCATTCTCATCATAATAACCTATATCAACAAAAATCATATTTTGAGTTAATTGAGAGGTTACAAGTTCTTTTTTTATACCAATTTTATCAACATTTATATGATTTTTTAATACATTTATCTTGTTAACATTAATATTTCTAATTTCTATGTGATAATCACCATTTACTTTCTTTGATTGTTCTATTTGGCTATTCTTTATATTTATAACTATAAAAAATATAGCTGTGATAAGCAATGATGATAAAAAAATACTACAACATTTTAGTAATGTACTTTTATTTTCTCTTACTATGAATTTTAATATTATGCATAAATAATTATCCATTTTACATCACCTTTTTGAGATAACCTGTCCATCTATAATATTTATAATTCTATTAGCACGTTTTGCAATATACTGATCATGTGTTATCATAATCAATGTCTGATGATATTTTTTAACGGTAAGTTGAAGTAAATCTAATACATTTTCACTATTTTTAGTATCTAAATTACCGGTTGGTTCATCCGCTAAAATAATCAATGGTTTTGACATTAATGCTCTTGCTATTGATGCTCTTTGCTTTTGCCCTCCTGATAATTCATTTGGAAAACTATTGCGTTTTTCACTTATTCCAAGCAAATTAACAATTTCATCAAAATATTTCCTATCCCAATGTTTATTATCAAGCAATAAAGGAAGTAATATATTTTCTTCAATTGTAAGGGAAGGTATGAGATCACAAAACTGAAAAATGAATCCTACATTTCTTCTCCTAAAAATGGATAATTCTTGTTCTTTAAGTAAATATATATCTTCATCATCTATAAAAACATTTCCTGATGTCGGCTTGTCCAATCCACCTATCATATGAAGCAACGTACTCTTGCCTGAACCGCTTGGCCCCATTATAGCTACAAATTCTCCAACCTCAACCGAAATATTAACATTTTTTATTGCCTCTACTTTCGCTGCACCTTTTCCATATATCTTAGTTAAATTACAAGTTCTTAATATATTCATATTTTCGCTCCAAAACATCAATATTTGTAAAAATTTTTAATGTATTACCTTAACAAAATTAGTTCACTCCATTGGAAGTATAAATTTAAATGTACTACCTTCACCTAAAGAACTATTTACCTCAATAAATCCATTATGCTTTTCAATTATTAATTTAGTTAAAGATAATCCAATTCCGCTTCCATTTTGCGACATGGTTTTGCTGTTCTTTCCCTGATAAAATCTACTAAATATATGTGGTAAATCTTCTTTTGATATACCTATACCTGTATCTTCAATAATTATTTTTATTATGCCTTCTTTATTCTCTATTGAAATAATTATTGTTCCATAATTTGGAGTATACACTATCGCATTATTAATCACATTTCTAATAGCCTCACCCATCCACTTTTTATCAAACTTTAAGTAAAGTGACTTATCTAATCCATTAGTAATAAGTTGAATATTTTTCATTTTAATTTTCATATTTAGCGACATTATTTCTTCTTTAATACTTTTACACAAATCGCTCTCTTCTTTGTTTAGTTCAATTATACCAGTCTCCAATCTTGCCATTTTCAATAATGTATGTATGAGCCACTCCATTCTGTCTATTTGAACTAAACTTTTTCCTAAGAATTCACGTCTAATCTCAGGTTGTTCATCTGCACCATCTAACAATAATTCATTAAACATCTTCAAAGATGTAAGAGGAGTTTTTAATTGATGTGAAATATCAGATATCATGTTTTTTAACAATTTCTTCTCTTCTCGTAATTCCTCTAGCGTCAGCTGCAAACATTTTGACATTCTATTAAATTCAAAATTCAACTTTGATAGTTCTCCCTCTTTTTCCTTAAACAATTTAACTTTGAAGTTTCCATCTACTATCTTTTCAGTTGATATACACAAATAACTCAACTTATCATATAATATTTTAAAATTTTTATAAAGGACTATGTATAAAGCCACTATAGTGGCTATAAAAAAAATAATATCATATGCAATATTAATATTATAATAGTCATAAATAATAGGAATAATGTTTAATTTTGTATTTGGTTTATAACCATATTTAGCCGCAATAGATTTTCCTAATTCTATGTACCTATCATCCGCATTATTTAATATTGATTCCATGATATCACTCTCTAATTCAGGATTCTTGCTTACAGTTTTTCCTATATAGCTTAAATTTTTTATTATTATTTTTCTATTAAGACCTGCATAAGTAAAATACATACTCAATATATAGATAAAATTGATACCTAGGAAAATAATACTTGCACTAATAAAAATGTTTTTAAATTCTGGATTTTTTATAACTGAATTCTTCATATTAACTACACCTCTTATTCCATTTATATCCTATACCTCTAACTGTAGTTATATATTGTGGATTTGAAGCATCATCCTCAATTTTTTCTCTAAGCCTTCTTATATATACTGAAAGTGTATTATCATCAACAAATTCACCATTTGCATCCCACAATTTCTCTAAAATATTATTTCTGCTTAATATTCTCATAGGATTATTCAAAAACATATCAATTAGCTTATATTCCATTGTAGTTAACATAATTTCTTTCCCATTTTTAATTAATTTTCTTTCAAAAGAATAAAACACTAAGTCATTACATTTTATAGAATTTGCATACATTTTATTTATTTTTTCACTTCTTCTTAAAATAGCTTTAATTCTCGATATCAATTCTCTTACTCTAAATGGTTTTGTTATATAATCATCTGCCCCAATATCTAGCCCAAGTACAACATTTACCTCCTCATCACATGCCGTTAAAAATATAATCGCTATATCAGATTCTTTCCTTATTTCTTTACAAAATTCAAAACCATTTCCATCAGGAAGCATTACATCTAACAAAATCAAATCGTTTTTTATAGAATATAAATAACGTTTACCTTCTGATAGTGTTCTTGCTAAATTAACTTCAAATCCTTCTTTCTGAAGTGCAAATTGTAATCCCCTACCTAATGATTCATCATCTTCAACAACAAGAATTTTATACATTTTTTACCCTCCCCACTAGGCAAAATAATTTATATAAAATTATTAAATTAGACATGCTTCTTTGCATGTCTAATTTTTAAGCTATATCACGCCATATTAATTAACAAATAAACATTACATCCAATTTGCAAAATCCATATTATGATAAACATACCACAAAAATAAAGTGCTATTTTCTTCATTGAAGAAATGTTAAATATCAAAGTAACTATAAACAATAATATGGTTATAACAGTTCCAACTAAAGCAATATTACGAAATATATCAGCTAATGAACTTATTAGTACATATAATTCCATATAACTCCTCCTATGTATTCCTTATTTATACTTACGTATCTAATTATACCATAATACTATTTTATTCAACATTATTAATATAAAATCCTTTATAAATTTAAAATTTATAATATCATCTATTCAATTTGATTTTTAATCAATCATGCTATATAATACTTGTTACAATCATTGATATTAATTTTTACACTTTTGTTTTTTATATAAAAATTAAAAGTGTAAAAATTAAATTTTATTTATATAGGAAGGGTGCAATATTATGAGCACTTTCACATTTTATAATAAGTATAATAGATATACTCCTGTAAGCAATATTTTTATAGACAGATTTATGCCAAAAGCAAGAGGTGAATATATAAAAGTATATTTACTTGGTTTAAAATATTGTTTATCAGGAGAACTCGGTGTTTCATCTGATATGATTTCAAGTAAATTACAACTTCTTGAATCAGATGTACTAAATGCATGGAATTATTGGAGTGAGCAAGGTTTAATTAAAATGAAGCCTATTGATTCCAAGGGAAATTATAGTATAGAATTTATTGATATTAGTTCTTTAGAAGAAGACAATAACGAGAATATAAATATTCTTGAAGAATTAAACAATAATTCTCTTAAAGATATGTTACATGATATAGAAAAACTTTTAGGTCGTTCACTTTCTCCTAAAGAGATAACAATGTATCTTAGTTGGCATAAAGATTTCAATTTTTCACCTGAATTAATTCTACTTTTAATTCAATACTGTGCTTTAAAAGGTAAAGTCGATTACAGATATATTGAAAAAATAGCATTATCATGGCATGACTCAAATATCAATAATGTCAATGATGCTCAAATTTTTATTAAAAAACATGAAGATAACTGGATAAAGATAAGAAAGATTTTAAATTATTTAGGTATCAATAACTCTGATGTTATGAAACCTCAGGAGAAATTATTGCTAAAATGGATAAATGTCTATAAATTTTCTTTAGATGTAATTTATAAAGCATGTGATATCACTTTTGAAAGAATCAATAAGGCTGATTTCAAATATATAGATGCAATTTTAAACAATTGGTTCAAAGATGATTTAAGATCTGTAGAAGACATAGAAAAGAAAGATAAACAAAAATCAATATATAAACATAAATCATCATATAAAAATTCAAGACAAAAAGATAGCTTTACTAACTATCATCAAAGGAGCTATAATTTCACTGAATTAGAAAAGAAATTATTAGGATGGGATAAACATGATTAGAGGTTATCAAACTAAAATATTAAAAATGTATGAAGAAATACGAGAATATGAAGAAAATAATCTAAGAGAAAGGAGAGAAGAAATTCAAAAAGTTATTCCTGAAGTTTTAGATCTAGAACGCAAGATAGGAAATCTTTGCATTGAAGTTGCCCTTTTAGCCTTTAAAAATATAGAAAAAAGAAAAGAATATCTATCAAATTTAAAAAAAGAAATAACTAATTTAAGAATTAAAAAAACTGAATTGCTAGTGGCTCACAAATACCCAATGGATTATTTAAATATTCATTATCATTGCAATAAGTGTAAAGATACTGGATTTATAGGAACAAAAAAATGTTCTTGTTATTACCAAAAATTAGTACAACTTTACTATGAAGATTCAGATTTAAAAGATTTACTAGAGCAAAATAATTTTTCAAACTTTAATATTGAATACTATGACACTCATAGAACATCAGATGGCATTGATAGCCCTAGACAGAATATGAAAAAAAATCTTAATATTGCTCACTCATTCGTTAAAAATTTTAATCATTCTAATGAAAATTTACTATTTTATGGTACATCCGGTACTGGCAAAACTTTTTTGAGTCACTGCATTGCAAAAGAATTATTAGATTGCGGAAATCTAGTAGTATACAGAACTGCAGAAAGTTTAATAAACGATTTGAGAGAAATAAAGTTTAATAATGCTTTTAATATAGAAAAACTCATTATGGACTGTGATTTACTTATAATTGACGACTTAGGTTCAGAACCAATGACAAGTTCATCAAAATCTGATTTCTTTAATTTTATAAACAGAAAATTGATTAGAAAAAAGAAAATGATAATATCAACAAATTTTTCGCTAGAAGATATTTTGGATTTATATTCTGAAAGAATGTCATCAAGGCTATTAGGCAATTTTACAATTTGCAAATTCTATGGTGATGATATCAGAATAAAAAATAACTTTAACAAAATTAGCACATAAAAAAGTCCTAAACTATAAGTTTAGGACTTTTTTATGGAGCTGGCAATAGGACTTGAACCTACAACCTGCTGATTACAAGTCAGCTGCTCTACCAATTGAGCCATGCCAGCATATATTGTGGCGACCCGGAAGGGGATCGAACCCTCGACCTCCGGCGTGACAGGCCGGCACTCTAACCATCTGAGCCACCGGGCCACATTACTATACAATATTTAGACAATAGTATAAATATTAATCTACACTTAATACCGCTTTCATCGTACCTTATTTAAAATGGTGGGCACAACAGGGCTCGAACCTGTGACCCCTTGCTTGTAAGGCAAGT
>Ga0114934_10000065_pt1 | contig 53358 bp, 75 predicted proteins | sample 4SBtaG_2_FD_99695 | JGI IMG/M metagenome (GOLD analysis project Ga0114934, IMG submission 99695) | Deep subsurface microbial communities from Kolumbo volcano to uncover new lineages of life (NeLLi) - 4SBTROV10_white metaG | ecosystem: Environmental > Aquatic > Marine > Volcanic ...
GAACGGGGCCAGGGTGGCGGCGAGCTTCCGGGCCTCACCGATGGTCAGATTGTCGATGTCGATCATGTTCTTCTCCTTCGCTCGTTGATTCGTTGTCATGTCCGTCTGTCTCCAGGGGTGGGGTCAGGAGGGCTTGTGCTGGACACGGCGAGCCTCAGCGGTGATCTCCGACTCCAGGTCGTACAGCCGCATCCGTGCGTCGGTCACAGGCCAGGGGCTGATCCCGTGGTCCCGCAGGACCCCCTCGAACTCTTCGAGTCGACCGCAGTAGCCGTGCAGGCGTTCCAGGATGCGCTCTTCTTGGGAGGGGGTGAGCTTCGGAGGGGTCGGGATGAGTCCAGGCCCCGGCTGTCGCTTGCCTGCGGTCATGGCCCGCATCTCGGCCGCGAACAAGGACTGAACCTGCCGGATGAGTTCCGCGTGGGCGCAGATGGAGAGGCTGTGGCTGTCAGCCTCGACCAGCAGCTTCGCGGACCGGATGACCCGCGCCTTGGCCTTGGTGAGTTCCTCAAGGGCGCGGTGCCGTTCACGGGCGAGCTTCTTCTTGATCTCCGCGGTCTCGTCGGAGAGGGCGGCGATCTGTTCATCGGTCATGGGGCGGTCCTTGGGTGGCGGTTCGGGGTCGTCCAGGGGCTTTCAGGGCACCGGGGACCACCCCTTTGGGGGCTAAGTAGTTGAGATTACAGGGCGTGTGCTTACTGCCGATACAGGCAAGTAGTCAGGAATCCGTGGGGGTTGACGGGTCGGGGGTGGTCGGCTGGGTGCTGGTCTCGTCCTCGTCCAGGACGCCGAGCGTCCACTGAGTGGCTCCCTTGCGCCTGACCCACGTTCGTCCCGTCTGGACGTCTACGATCGCCCGCTCATCTCCCCAGGTTCTGAACTTGGAATCCTGAGCCTCGGGGAGGCTGTGGAAGGCCCCCGCGAAGTCCAACAGGACCCCACCCGGGTAGTAGTCGTCCGAGACGAAGAGCCAGTACGGTCGGTCATTCACGCTCACCCCTCACCCCCAGCACCCGGGGCCGCTTCCAGGGCGGCGACGAGGGCTTCGGCTTCGGTGGGTCCACGCCATCGGGGGGCGTCGTCCGAGCGGTCGCCTTCATCCACCACGGACCACTGTTCCTTCCCGGGGCCGGTCCAGTAGTGGGTCGCGTGCAGGCACGGCATCCCATGGCCCCCCCGCACCAGGCTCAGCAGCACGCCGAGGGTGGGTCCGTCCCTGTAGTCGGGGGCGTACTGCCCCAGGATGGGCCGGGGCTTGATCTCGATCATGTGGCCCGAGTCGTCCCCGCCGGACTCGTCGAGCATCCATCCGAAGCCTTCCTGGTCCGAATCCAGGCCAACCACACGCAGTGTGATGGACGGCTGTTCCAGGTGCCGCAGCAGGATCCCTTCCTGCAGGCGCCACCCCTCACAAGCCACAGCCCGCAGCCCGAGGTCTCGGGCCTGGTCGTCAGTCAGCATCGGGGCCTCCTCCTCTTGAAGGAATGACGAGTCGGCTACCGTTGTGATCTGGTGGGGTCTCGGCTCGGATGGCTTCCTGGAGCAAGTAGGCGGTCCAGGGCGCTGGGATCTGTTGAAGATAGATTCGCTTGGTGTGGGGGTCCACGACACAAGGCCCGGTGTCCACGTGCACGGTGGTGAACCAGGGTGCACCCAGGTACCACCACGCCTTGTAGTGCCGGCGCAGCATCGAGATGGGGATCCGTCTCGGGTGGGTCCTCTTGAACTTGCGCCACCAGGCCCGGAGCACGCCCAGGTTTTTCCAGGTCCGGGGCCAGCTGTGGGACGGTTCCGGCCGCTGGGGTTGGGCCCCCAGCGCGGCCAGGGTTCCGATCACCTGACGGGCCTCGTGGGCCGTAAAGTCAACCCGGTACAGGGTCGCGTAGGTCTGGAACGGTACGGAACGGGTCTTGGTTTCGAACTTCGACAGGTCGTCATCGTTGAGGGTTGCCAGGGCCTGCTTGGGGATGACCAGACCGTCGATAGACGGAAGGTTCAGGTGTGTAGAGCCCTCGGGGGCCCGGTGCACCTGCCACTCGCTGTGCTCCAGCCACTTGCTCGCGGCGCCCCAGTCGAGCTTGTGCACGTCCACCCACTTCTGGACGGCGGGGGTCAGGACGGTCACAGCACTTCCTCCACGGGCTCGTCCATGAGTCGCTGGAACTGCTCCAGGGAGATGGTCTGGACGGAGAGGTCCATGCCGCAGTCCGCGCACATCACCAGGTTGATGTCCTTTCCGTCCTTGTCCAGGACCTGGCGCCAGGCTTCCCAGCGGGAGCAGGGGTCGCAGCGACCGACCTGGTACTCGCCCAGTGGTCCCTCACCCCGGGGCAGGCCCAGGGTGTGCAACACGCTCAGCACGCTCTTGGAGCGGACGGGTCGGTTCGGGTACATGCCCTCGATGCGCTGGATGGTCGAGATCGAGACCCCGGACTGGACGGCCAGCTCGCCCATGGACATGGCCTGGGCGTTGCGGGCGCCACGGACCATCGCGGCCAGGGTCTCTCGGTTGCCCTCGAACAGGGCGCCTCCTCGGGTTCCGCTCACGACTTCTCCTTCCAGTGCTCGCAGGCGGCCCACTTCAGGCGGACATCGGTGCCCAGACCCCCTGTGCGCACCACCTTGCGGCAGTTGTGGTAGACCCGGCTGAGGACCACCCGGTATCGGTGCGCACAGCTCCTGCAAGTGCCCCCCTCCGGGCGCAGCTTGAACCCTAGCGGGTGCAGACCCTTCCGAACGGCCTTCTGGTGCGCCTTGCTGTACTTGGACGGAGTGAACCACTTGGGCCACACCGGGTCGGTCGTGGGCCCGCACCAGCAGCACCCGTCCTTGCACAACAGGCAGGCCATGTCAGGCTCAGCCCTTGTTCGTGGCGAAGGACACCAGGTCCTTGGTGGCAGACTCGTTGGCGAACTTGAGCACCTGCATCTGGGTGCGGACCGTGCGCAGGATCTCCCTGCCCTGAGCCGCCACAGCGTCAGCCGTGCCCGGGGTCATGGCGCCGGACTTCACCTTGTGCAGGGTGTCCCACAGCTCGTTGCGCAGGTTCTCAGCGTTGAGAGCGTTCTTGGCCATCTTCTCTTCTCCTGGTTTGACACTTGTTGTAGGTGTCGTTTTCACGGCGACGGTCGTGTCCCGTCGTGGACTCGTTGAGGGTGTCGGTGAGGGCCATCAGCATCAGGTGCGCCTCAGCCCACTCCTCGCCGTACCTGTTCTTGGCCCGCCAGACCCTGTCGTAGGCGGCCTTGTACTCTTTCCAGCCTGGGCGCTCCTGGTACTCCTTGATGTAGGCTTTGTGCTTGGTCCGGACTTCAGGGTCCTGCCTGCGCTTCCGCTGGCGGGCGAGGTGGGTCTTGTGATTGCGGTAGTAGGACGCCCGCTTCTTGGCGTTGATTTCATCGCGCTTCTCGGCCCGGCGCTTCCGGTCGTACTCAGCCTTGCGCCGCTTCTGCTCCGCGATGGATGGCCAGTCAGTCCTGCGACGAGCCAGACCCGAGCACTTCCGGGAACACCGGACCTCGTACCCCAGCTTGGCCGCACGGTTGATGGCGCTCCTGTGGCCCAGGAAGTCACACCCGCAGACGGGGCAGACGCAGGGCACGTTGGCTCGGGCGGTGGCCGGCATCAGGACAGGGCGTCCACGAGCCTGCACACCACTTGATCGATGCCCACCTTGCGCACGATGCCGAGGGCCCCGCTGCTGCGCCAGACCACGTAGGTTCCGGCTGGTTGGTCAAGGGCAGGCTTGCTGAGCTGGTGGACGATGGAGTATGCGGGCAGCCCGGTCAGCTTGCACCAGGGGGCCTTGCCGTCGAGCGGGTAGTAGCTCGCGATCGGCAGCGTCTTCAGGTCCGCGTACTCGAACGGCACGGCGAGCCGGCCGCACCACTCGACGACCGCCATCCAGCCCTTGGGGCTCTGGACACCACGCACCGTCTTGAGGTCTACGCGCCACCCGTGCAGCGCTTCCAGCTCCCGCTGCATCTGATCGAGGCCCGAACCTGTCTCGTCATCGTCGGGTGGGAGCCGCATGATCAGCGGGACACCACTGAACAGCACCTCGGCACCGGTGTCGGGAAGGGTGATCCAGCCGTTCATGAGGTCCTCTCGGGTCAGCAACCCCATGGTATCACCGATAGGTCATCGGTCAACCACTTTCTCAGGGGAGCTGCTGGACCTCGCCCCCATCCTGCTCGTGGATCGTGAACGGAACACCGCTCGCGGTGCACAACTGGATGGTGCTCAGCGTGCCCGGGCTGTCCCCGTCCCAGAACGAGACCATCTCGTCCGCCAGACGCACGAGCCACCGGTTGCGCATGAAGCCGGCCTTCTTCCCGTAGCGCTGCCACAGGGGCACGATCTCGGCCACGTGGATGCCGAGCTGGTGTGCCTCGACGAAGGCGAGCCGGTCCGCCCCTCTGGCCCCGCCCGTCAGGACCAGCAGGTCGTCCTGTCCGTACTGCTCCAAGAACCGCTGCAGTACGGTGCGGATGGCGAGGTGGTCAGACCAGCCCCGGGAACCACAGACGAGGAGCGTCATGGCCCCACGTACTCCTGGCGCCCGCATCTGGAGCAGCGCACCGTGTAGATGGCTTCGGACTTGTCCCATCGGTGCAGCCCCAGCCAGCAGGCCAGGCGGCTCAAGCGCCACAGAAAGAGGATGCGGATCATGGACAGTGGCCCCCGGCGAAGCAGGCCGCAAGGAGGCCGGACATGGCGGTGGCGAACGCTGGGTACTGCTCCTCAGTGCAGTCGATGACGTGCAGGACCTGATCTTCGGCGGAGTGGCTCAGCTCCACATAGAGGGCCACGTCGTTCGGGATCCACTCGACGAACCAGGACCAGGCTGCGGACACGCCGCCAAGCTCTTCGTGGCTCTCCTCACCGGCCAACCCCACTGTGAAGCGGACGGGCCAAGACGTATAGAGACCCTCGGCCTCAGTCATGCACTCCGCTGGGGTACCGGCGAGCGCGGTGGACATCAGAAGAAGAGCGGTGCTCATGGTCTGCCTCGTGTTGGGGGGATCAGGTCATCTGGCTCTTCGCTTGCAGCTCAGCCAGATCTCAGCCGGGCTGGCCGAAACGGACATCTCGACCTTGTTGCGGTCGATGGCTATCGGGGTTCCGTCAGGGGTCTTGCCGTACTCCCATCTGGGCGGGCCGAGACGCAAGACCCGCACCTCGCGCCCCGGCCCGCCGACCGATCCCACCACCACGCCTTTTCCGAGGTCTGCCATCAGCTGTGCTCCTTGCCCGCAGCTCTGGTCATCTCCTCTTGGAGAGTGCCGCTGGACATGGCCTTCTCGCCCCGCTCAGCTCGCCTATCCGCCTCGCGTGCCCAGGCCAGGACCCAGGCGATGTTCCGGCCAAAAGACCGCACCTCGTCTCGGTTCACCAAGAGCTGGGCGCCAGTACGCTTGTCCTTATAGAGGGTGGCCCCAGCGCCCCGCGTGTCGGCCACGTCGGTGACCTCCTCCAAGGAGAGGACGTGGGCCGCCAGATAGGACTCGACCGTCTTCAGGACCGGGAACACCAGCTTGTTGAAGCCTGCAGTCACTTCGGCGTGGGCTTGGTCAACCGCAGCCCATCGGCCCCGGAAGAACAAGTCCCGGAACCCTGCAGGCCGGTTCGTCTTGAACCAGACCTGGGCGGCCTGAGCCAGGGCTCGGAAGTCCGAGACCTCGATCGCTGTGGGAAGGCGCTCTTCAGACAACGGGCGCCACCATCATCTCGTGCGTGGTCTTCACGACCTCGGACTGCAACATCCGGACCAGCTCCGGGGCACAGTCGGCCCTCTCCTTCCTGGACATCGAGACCAGCACATTGCGCCACTTCAGCATCACAAGGTGAGCGGCCAGGCCACCAATACAGAGAGCACATCCCTGCTCGGTCTTTTGGCTCTCGGGGTGGTCACAGGGGGACATCTCTCAGCTCCTCGGGCGGGTCGTCTCAACAGTTGTAGCTCTGGAGCTACCAGAGGTCAAGCCACCCCCTGCTCTGGGAGGTACCCGCGCAGCTCGACATCGACGCCCGCATAGACCGTCTCGTTCCTCGGATCGAACAGGTTGAGCCTGCCGTCCGCCAGCCGCCCCACCACCACCACGGCCCGGCCGTTCCCATCGGAGAGGACTCCGGACTCGATGATGACTTTGGGGACGGGGCGTCCGGCCGCCCGCTCTAGCCCCTCGTTTACCAACCGGCGGCAGAAAGAGGCGCGGGACACCGGGCCGCTGGCGCTGTCGATGCGATCCAGGAGGTCTTCGTGGACCCTCAAAGCGATCAGGGTGGTCTTGCGCTCAGACATGGGAGAAGCCTTCCTTGTGTAGCCTCAAAGTAGCACGCATTCGGGTTGACGCCACCTGCGGAGGCGACACCGACACCCAGGAGGCCACATGGGTCGGAACGTTCGCTACGGGGCCACGGTCATCAACGCTGCTGTGGATGCAGCTGCAGACCAGCCTGCTCCCACCAATCCTGCTCCAGATCCGGTCGTCCAGGGCACGGCGTACCCGCGGCGTCACGACGTCATGGAGTGCTTGTTGCTCATCACGGGCAACGGCAGCCTGACTGCTGGGGACACGATCACGGTTCGTCCGTGGTGGTACGACCCGACGTCTGGGGCTACCGGCCGCTGGCTGCGGGGCGCCACCACGACGGTCACCGATGATGGTGCAGTCCTCGCTTACTGCATCGGTGAGCGCATTTACTGGGAGGTCACCGCTGTAGTCCGCGCTGTGGCTGGAGAGTGGCTCCTGTCCCAGCAGTTCATCAACAAGAGCGCGTAGGGGGGTCGGGATGGCTTCGCTCGATCTGCTCGCGGGTCACGACGGACTACACGCGACGTCTGGCTTCGCACAGCTCCAGGCCGCGCTTGGGGCTCGGGCCCAGCAGAACACCGCCGCGACAGTGGCCACGGCCGCTCCGACTGTCTCCGGTGGGGACGGCACCTACACCTACCAGTGGGCGCTGATCGACCCGGACGGTGACGACCGGGTTGCGCTGTTCACTGGCAGCGACACGGATGCAGATCCGGGCGGCTGGGACACAGACGCACCCGGAAACTGGATCGAGACCGTGACTGTCACGGATGGTGAGGGCACCGTCAACGTGGCGACCCGCATCGTCCAGATCGGCGATGACGATGGCTTCATCCACATCGACCTCAGCGCCGGCACCGAGACGAACGCGGGCATGAAGGGGCCCGGCACTGTCCTTGGTGTTGCGGGCACCTATGAGGTCGCCGCCACGCACGGCCTCCCCGACAGCACGATGGACGCCTACTTCAACGGTACCCAGCTCCTGGCGCGCAAGGCCGGACAGAACCGGACCATCGGTCGCCTCTACAGCCCCACCGCGGCGCCGGAAGATCCGGGAAGCAGCTACGCCTGCATCGGCCTTGGCTTTGGGCCCGACGCTACTCCTGCGACCAACGAGGGCTACCACGCTGCGCTGACCCAGACGGGTGTACCGGCACAGCGGGCCGGGGCCTGCAAGCGGTGGGGTGTGGAACCCACAGCTACCGCGCCGGACCTGGGTGCCGGCCCCTACTACGTCGAGCTGGACGTGAGCTTTGATGGCACCCAGGCGATCGGCGCCAAGGCCACATACATCGGGGCCAGCGACAGCCTGGTGCTGGACGAGGATGTGCAGGCCACGGGGACCTTCACGAACACGTGGCTGATCGCCTACATGGGCCAGAAGGGCGTCGCCCCGGCGAGCACGGTCGAGTGGCCGTCGGGCACCATCTTCAGCTACAAGCACGCCTGACGGGAGAACCCCGACTACCCCTCTGCCGAGGCAGGCAGTACAACTGGAGCAAGGATGCCCGACGACACCACTCACACCTCCGACCAGGAGGCGTCCGGCATTGAGGACGTCGTGGCCGCAGCAGTCGAGAAGGCCTTGGAGGAAAAGGACAAGATCCCCATCGGGGTCCGTCGCTTCCAGCGCTGGCTTGGGGATGCCTATGCCTGGACAAAGTGGCGGGTCACAAAGAATCCGCTGCTCACAGCCATGAGCGGCGGGCTCTTGGTTCTCGTCTTCTCGACTGCCGGCTACATCGTCGAAGAGGTGCTCCCTCGCTGGGGTGTGCCGCCTGAGGCTCAGCCCTACTACACCCAGGGCCAGGGCCAGGCGCTCTCCCTGAAGGTGGACGATGTGCTCGCCATGAGCTGTGAGCTGACCCGGAAGACTGGAGGGACACCCCCAGCTTCATGCCCCCCACCCCCAGAACCCGAGTGACCCATGTTGAGCGCCTGCCTGCTCGTCTTGTCCCTCGCCTACGCGGAGCCCCCGGCACCCGCTGTGGCCACCCCTGAACCCCCAGTGCCTGAGGTGGCAAAGACCCTGGATGCCGCCCAGGAGGCTCTCGCGGCCATCGATGTGGACGCCCTCAACGCGCTGATTGCCGCGGAGGAAGCCAAAGCGGCCCCCGTTGTGGCGGACCAGCCGGAGGACTCCGCGGTGGACGAGAGCCCACTCATGGTGCCCGTGAAGTGAGCCACTACGTCATCCTCGATTGGCAGCACCATGGGAAGCCCGGCAAGGACGACCACGGCGCTTCCAGTGGAGATCTGCGCGAGACCGACCTCAGTTCCGCGTACATCAACGCTGCGAAAGAGGCCTTAGAACGCCACGGAATCCAAGTCCTCGTGCTGGCGTACGGCTGGTACGGCAAGCGCCACGACTACGCGCGGGAAGCCGCGAAGGCGGTGGCTGGGAAGTGCGTCTACGTGGCTTGTCACGTGAACGCGGGCGGTGGATCTTATGGCCTGGTGTGCCACGACGCACGGAGCGGTGGCGGGAAGAGGCTGTCCGATGCGGTGGCTCGGGAACTTGAGCCGTTGACTGGTACTGCACGGTCCGAGGCTGCATCGCCCGACAAGTGGACCAACGCCCACAACACCATCGCCGGCATCTTCAAGGGCCCAGCCAATCTGTCTGGGATCTGCTTCGAGCCTGGCTTCATCGACTCAGACGCCCACAAGCACCTCTGGTATGCTGACGGCCTTGTCCGGGTGGGAACCGCGTTGGCCGCCGGGATCATCAGCTACCTGGAGGACTGACATGGCCACGATCCTGGAGACTCTCAAGACCTGGCGCCGGAGCTTTCGCAAGAAGCGGAAGAACATCGTCACCCTCCGGCTCCCCAGCGACAAGGCGCTGACCGAGATGGCGACGGGCGCCGCGGAGCTTGCCATGGAGAAGGGCCTGTCGGGCGACAAGGCCCGCGAGTTCGCGATGAAGGAGCTGGTGCGGAACATCGAGTCCGTCATCAAGGGAAACCCGGACACTCAACTCGGCCGGCTCATCGAGATCTTGGACGACGTGCTCGGGATCTTTGTCGAGATGGGGTACCAGATCGCGCTGGCCAGACTGGAGGCACAGAAGGCGGCCTGACGGGCTATCCTGCCCACGATGTCCGACTCGTTCCGAGAGCTGTACGCCAAGCTGACGCGCTCGATCACGCGTTTCGCGGACGTGTTCGTTCAGTCCGAGCTGGACTGTGAGGCCACAGTTGAGATCGAGCACGAAGGCCGGTCCTACGTTGTGACATGGGACGGCATTCGTCGCCCGCAGGACTTCCGGATCTTGGAGCGAAACGGCTCTTCTGAGGCAAGCCCCAAGGACTGGAGGAGCCCGGCCCGGCCCGACTACGTTGCGGCGGTGGCTGTGGCTCTACACCCACTGCACAAGGAGGCTCGCCGCGTTGTGCACGAGAATGCTCGGGTGCTGGAGTCCGCCCGGGCCAAGCTACAGGCGGCGCTGACAGCGCCTACCCCGCCGGAGTCCGCTCCCGAGCCTCCCGACGCCGACGCTCCTTCCGGTTCCCCCGGGTCTCCGGAACCGGACCAGCGATGATCGACGCCTGCAAGGCGCCGATGAAGATGTGGTTCTGGATCTGGACCGAGGTGCCGTTCTGGATGCGGTTCGCGATGTCGCGCCACGCCTTTCGCATCTCACCAGGAGAGTCGAACTCGATGACCTGCTCGTACCCGTACTGGCGCACGAGGATGGCGTACTCGGGCCCACTCTTCGGGGGTGCCTTCGCCTTGGGCGGGGCACCCTTGGCCTTCGCCTTGGTCTGGGTGGTGCGGGCCTTCCTGGTGGTGACCTTGGGCTCGGGGATCTTGAGCCCCTCGTTCTTGCTGGGCATCTGGCCTCTCCTGTTGCTTGAGGGATACTAACCGATGGCGGGACTGACGGTGTCTATCAAGGTGATGCTGTCCCCACGGATGCGCAAGGCCATCGAGAAGGAGGCCCTGGCTCAGGGGGTGTCCATCGGCGAGATGATGCGCAGGTGCATCGCCCGGTTCATCCACGCTCCGGACGTGTCCCTGTACAGGGAGGTCCACCTTGGACGAAACGGGTTCCAACCCGAGCGGGCTCTGGAGTACTTGGCTGCGAGGAAACCGCTTGTCGCAGACCTGACTGCCGGAGACCACCTGGAGACGTCCTTGCGCCAGGTCCTGCGCAGACATCTCCCCACGACCCAGGCCCGCAGGCTGGAGATGCGCCTACAAGGCAGGACGTTCGAGGAGATCGGTGCTGACGAGGGCTGCTCCAAGCAGGCGGCCGAGCAGGCGGTCTCGCGCGCTCTCGTGACCTTGCGGGACAACCACGACTTCCTCGGGGCCTTGGCCAGGCTCTTCCCAGACTCCGGGCTCGACGGAGCTACACTCTTGATGGCGACCTCCTACGATGAAAACCTCCAAGTCCAAGTCCAAGCCTCCCCCTGAGCAGGATCCGGCCCTGCTGGAAATGGTTGAGGACGCGAAGACCCACATGGTCAACCTGGACAGCTACGATGGGTTGCTCAACGCCACCCGCGCGATCATGACAGGTGTTGCTGGCGGGGTCTTCGGACACCAGCAGGGCGGCGTCTTGCTGCGAGGGGTCAAGATGTCCCTGGAGATCTTGGAGGCAAAGAAGAGGAGAGAGAACGGCCACAACCCGCTCAACGTCGGACCTGAGCACACCACTCCGGATGGCCCCTTCGCCTTCCGACGCAAAGCACCCGGCGGGTGAGCGCCAACTACGACGTCAAGTTCCGGCCGGACCAGGAGGAGTTCTGGGACCCGGCGTGGTTCTGTGCCCAGCACAAGGTCAAGGCCCTCAACAACCGGATGGTACCCTTCCACCTCAACAGCGCCCAGATGGTGCTATCCGCCGCTGTGCGCAGGGCATACGCGGAGGGAAAGTGGGTGGCGCATGTGAAGCCTCGACGGGAGGGGTCCTCGACCTTCTTTGCGGCCCTGGTCTACCAGCACTGTGGGTTCCGCAGCGGCAGCGGCACCGGCATCATCGCGAACAAGGAGAAGACGACCAAGGAGCTTGCCCGCATCGCGATCCGGACTCACCGCACGACACCCAAGTGGATGAGGCCCCGCAAGCTGCCCGGATTGAAGCGGTCCTTGGAGTTCCCGGACATCGACTCCTGGATGACCATCGAGGGCGTTGGCTCGGACGAGCCGTTCCGCGGGGAGGGTTTGTCCGCCGGCCTGGCGTCGGAGATCTGCAAGTGGAACGAGCGCTCCGAGGAGCTGGCTGACAAGGCATGGGTCTCGATGCGCAACGCGGTGTCCGAGGAGGCGGGCATCCTGTTCGCGGAGAGCACCCCATCGCACTTCGGCGACCCGATGCACCAAGTCTTCCAGGAAGCGGAGCGCCCCAACTCCCCCTGGATCAAGGTCTTCATCCCCTGGACGCTCATCGATCGCTACAAGCGCACGCCGCCCCCAGGGTGGAAGCCGGTGCCGGAGGTGCGCGACTACGTGGACCAGTGGGGCCTGTCAGCGGAGCGGGCATTCTGGATGCAGGCAGTGGGCCTGCCAAAGTGCAAGAACGACCTGCTCAAGTTCCGGGCCGAGTACCCGATCAGCGAGGCAGATTGTTGGGTGCTTGCCGGGGAGTCGGTCTTCGACAAGGCCCGGTTGATGATGATGCTCCAGGAGCTGGATGGGCACACCGGACTGGCCCAGGAGACCGCGGAGTGGTGCAACTACGAGGAGCCGGCGCCCAACCATCGCTACGTCATCGGGGTGGACCCGGCATCGTCGTGGTCTGAGCGGGACAACTTCGCCGCCGTTGTGATCGACGTGAACACCTGCCGGGTGGTCGCAACCTACCTGGGCCACAAGGACGCCTTTCGCATCGCCAGGCTTCTGGTGGAGCAGGCCGAGCGGTTCAACCGGGCCACCCTGTACGTGGAGGCCAACGGTGTCGGTGATGCTGTGCTCAGCCACCTCATCTCCATCGGCTATCCGCGCGTCTTCCACAGGAAGAACGCCACCTCGCCTCACGTCCCAAGGGGAACCCCGATCCCGGGCTGGTGGTCCAGCCAGCAGGCCAAGTCCACCGCGGTGTCGATTGCTCAAGAGCTGATCGTGGACGGGTCAGTGCAGATCTTCTCTCGGCGCCTGATCTCCCAGCTGTTGCAGTACCGGGGCCAGTGGGATGGGATGCGACGCGACGTGAAGGGCGGTCACTATGACCTTGCCGCCGCGTTTTGTATCGCCGTCTGGGGCTGGAAGAACGAGCTTGGCTCCAAGGGTGGGGCCAAGGTAGACAAGCGTGCACAGGTGGAGGAGTTCATGCGCAAGATCTCCGGTCGGGGGAGCGCGCACCGGAACAGCCCCTGGGGAGTGCACAGGTAGATGTCTGACGCTGGTGACAAGGTCCTGCGCAAGATCCTGGCCCTCAAGGAAGCCTCCGAGCGGTACTACCGCCAGAACGACGCGGACGAGGACACCCGGAACCTCAGCTACTACCGAGGCAACTTCTGGGAGGGGGATGGCCTCAGTGCATCCATCCCCAAGGGCCGGGACTATCGAGCGACCCGCAACGAGGTCTTCCCGATCATCGACACCATCACGTCGGCCCTGGCCATGGACCTACCGCAGGTCGAGGCCATGGACCGGCGCGCACATGCAGACCCGGTTCACATCAGAGCGGAGGACCCGACCTTCGCAGGGCGCCGCATCGCCTCTGTGCTCAACTGGACCGCCGCCGAGGACGAGTGGGATGATCTCGTGCGGGAGTGGGTCCTGCACGCGATGTTGTTCCGTAAGGGGGGCATCGCCAAGACGTCCTGGTCGATGGCGCTGGCCAGGCCCATCACTCGGCTGCGGATGCCGTGGGAAGTCTTCATCGACCCTGTGGCCCGCAACATCAGGGACGCGGGCTGGATCATGGAGAAGTTCACCCTGCACTGGGACGACTTCGAGCGCCGCCTGAAGGGCGACATCTACGAGGACAAGCGGGGCACCATCAAGCCCAACGTGTACCCGCGGTCCCTGGTCTCCGCGAACCTGGACGACACCCGCGAGCGCGAGTATCGCCGCTCTGGGATCCGGGAGTACGTGGCGTTGCTGGAGTTCTGGGACTTCCGCCGCTCCACGCTCTACCACATCGACCCCGGCACCAAGCAGATCGTCATGGCGGCCCGGGTCCCCTACGGGTGCCCGTACACCCAGCTCGTGTTCAACCCCGCGGTCGGTCGGATCGAGGGGGTGTCGGACACTTCGCTCATCGCCCCCGTGCAGCGCGATATCAACGAGCTGGTCTCCGCCCGCCGTGAGGTCGTGGCTCGGTTGCCCCACCGCATCCTCATGGACGAGGGGCTGTTCCGGTCGGACACCGAGTTCAACCGCTTCAAGGACGCCAAGACCTGGGAGCCGACGCGTGTGCGCTGGCCGGCGTCCGGGTCCATCGACGACCGGGTCTGGATCTCCCCCGAGGTGCCCACGACCTTCGACTTCAGGATGCACCTGGAAGACAATGTGGACTCCGCTCGGTACATCCCTGGGGTGAGCGACTTCCAGCGCGGCACCGTGAAGAACATCCGGACGGCCGAGGAGGCCAACATGATCCGCGGCGCCGTCGAGGGCCGCATGGGCGTGAAGGCCCGCCGGCTCACTCGCGCCGTGAAGCAGCTGTTTGACCGCTCTCTGGAGGTCATGCGGTGGGCTCTGCGCCACCCCGTGGACTCCACCGTGGACCTTGGGACAATCGCCAACGCGACCGTCACCGGCATCAGCCCGGGTCAACTTGGACAGGAGCTGCTCCACGAGTCTGTGAAGTTCAAGCTGCTGCCGTTCTCCCCAACGATGGAGGACAAGTCAGCGCGGCGCCAGAACCTGGCCAACCTGCTCCCGAACATTCCGGACTCGTGGCTGGATCAGGTGGATCCGCGTGAGGGAATGCGGGAGATCATGGAGCTGTGGGAGATGCGCCCGAGCTTGCTCCTCACTGAGGAGGAGGTGGCCGAGAAGACCGCTCCGCCAGACCCGGCCGGAGCTGGCGCAGGGCCCCCGATGCCCGGCGGTCTCCCCCCGATGCCCGGCGCCGGCATGATGCCGCCCGCGGGAATGCCGGATCTGCCACTTGACGGTGCCGGACCTCCACCCGAGTTGCTAGCTGCTGTGCAGGCCCTTTCGGGTGGCCAGACCCCCCTTGCTTGACGGAGTGAGCATATGAGCTACGGCTCGACGAAGGAAATCGCGAAAAAGGCGAACAAGGGCGACGAGGAGGCACTCCAGCTCCTGGTGATTGCGCTTCCGTCCGGCACAGACACCGATCCCGACACGCTCAAGGCCAAGGCCAAGGAGATGTCCGGAGAAGAGGAGCCCGACACCGAGGAGGAGCCCGAGGTGAAGGACCCGGACCTGAAGGACTCGATCCTCGCTTCCCTGTCCGACATCGACCTCGACGAGGACCAGCTCAAGGCTGTCTGCAAAGCGATCTACAAGGGCCTGGAGAGCGGCGAGATCGACCACGGCAAGCACACGGACGACGAGGACGAGTAGGTGCCGGTCTACACCTACACCTGTCCTGCCTGCCCGACTCGATTCGAAGACTTCTGCAGCCACTGGTCCCAGCGCGCGGAGATGCTCTACTGCCCTCGCTGCGTCACGATCTCCCCGAGGGACACAGTCTACGACTTCTCCCACCAGGGCGGCGACGACCTCAAGCTGGAGATGCAAGAGCAGGCGATCCTCAGCACGGCACAGCGACAGGCCGGGATGCGCTTCCGATCGCAGAAGGACGTGGATGCGTACGAGGAGTCTCAGGGCATGGTGCGCCAAGACGTGAACAGCACCAGTTACCGTGCCATGATGCAAGACGACAAGGACGAGGCGGCCACGCGCGATCGTGTCCTGCGTGAGGATGGCGTGGACGGACTCGTCAGGTACAGTACCAAGCAGGACATTCAGCATGAGCTGGGCTGGTCGTCAGCAAGGTTCTGTGACTGGGAGGAACGTCAGGATGCCGCAGCTGCCCCAGACCCCGATGTCATCGCCAGCAGCATCGCCGAGTCCGGCGCCACCGCCCCAGGACATGGCGATCCCTGAGCTGGAGGCCGAGCTGGCCGCCACGCTCACAGATATCGACCGCATCGCGCGCTCATCGCCAGATGCGGAAGAGGCGCCCGCGCCGCCCCCGCAGACCCTCGCGGGAGATGCCGCACCGTCTGGCGAAGAGGCGCTGAGCGCGCTTCCGCCTGCATCCATCGAGTCCGTCTCGCAAGATCTGGTCGGCATGGGTTACCTTGGGGCTCCCACCGACCGGGTGACCCCAGACTTCAAGACGGCCCTGCAGAAGCTCGTGGACGAGCGGATGCCTGGCATGTTCGACCTGGCTGACCCGGTCCAGCTCGTGGAGGCCGTACGTGCAACCGAAAGAGGAGACCTCGCAGCAGCCCCTGGATCTGACCCCGGAGTCGGCGCAGGACCCGAACCGGCACCTGCTGGACCAGGACCAGGAACCAGCCTCCGAGGACCCGCCCCAGGACCCCGAGTCCCCCCCAATCTCGGACTCCTCCGAAGCTGAGTCTGAGTCCGAGGAGGCTGAGCCAGAGGCTCCAGAGCCAGACGCTGCGGAGGCCGAGGAAGAGCCGGCCGCCGAGCCGGACGAGCCTGCGGACGCCGCCGAAGAAGAGCCCGAAGAGCCCGAGCCCGAGCCCGAACCGGCCCCCATCGTCTACAGCGATGTGCGGGACATCGACTTGGAGACCATGCCGTCCGAGGCCAGGCGCTACATGGAGCCTGCGCTGAACCTGTTGGCCCAGCGGGACCACGACCTGCAGAAGGCCACGCTGCGCTTCGAGGCCAGCCGCAAGGAGCTGGAGGACGTCAGCAGGCAGATGCAGGATCTGGACGGCAACGACCGCAAGCCCCTGCTCGACGTCATCAGCGCGAAGGATGAGACGATCAACCATGTCTCAGATGACTTGCTCAGCGTTGCGTGGCAGGCGTTCGAGGCCCTGAAGCCGGAAGCCAAGACGCTTCCCCAGGCTGTGCAGCAGGCTGTGGCCGACGAGTTCAGCGGCCTGGGCACAAGGTACGTCACCGGAAACACGCTCCAGCAGATGCTGGACGCCTACGAGTACGCCCTGTTCAAGTCCGGGCACTCACGCAAGATGCCTCAGACCCCGAGCGCCGAGGTGCGGAAGCAGACCGCCGTGGCAGAGGGGAACGCCGCGTCGTCACCGAGCAGGGTCGGGGTTGACGAGCTGGGATGGGACGAGATCATGGACAAGCATCTGGAGCTTCTGGAGTAGTCCTCTCTCCCACTTCTCGTCACAGGACTCGTGATGGCTCTGCTGGAGTACGCAACTCTCACCGTCCCGGACGTCGTCAAGAAGTCCGTCGTCGCCTTCTACAGTGCCGACCCGCTCATGCGAAAGGTCTTCAAGAAGGGCAAGGTCAAGCGCTCCGGTGGCACCCAGGTGCGCATCAAGCGGCTGAAGGGCGGGCACTCGGACGTCACCGAGATCAACCAGTCCAACCTGTCTGTGCCCCTCGTGCGCTACCCGTCGTACGGGCAGATGACGGGCGACTGGGCCAAGTACATCAAGCCGATCATCCTGCCACACCTGACGCGGGATCGACTTCCCACCCCGGGCGAGAAGTCCCAATGGGTCAAGGAGGAGAGCATGGCCGCCATGCTGAGCCTCCAGAACGAGGTGTGCCGCCAGGTGTACATCGGTCTCGGCGGCCCGGCCTCCGGCACCACCACCGGACCCCTGCTCGGGCTCGGCACCCTGAACGGCTACCGCACCACCGGGACCAGTTCGGGCTTCGAGAACGGCGCTATCCGGTTCGAGACTCCTGCCGCGCAGGAGACCGCTGCGGTCCAGTACCTGAACGAGACCCGCATCGAGGATGCGGTCAACGACCTCGACAACTGGTACAACCACTTCCTCGACCACGGCGGCATCGGCACCGGCTTCCTCCCCGCGCTGGAGGAGCTGAAGATGACCGCGGACACGTACGCCCAGGAGGGCGGCGTGGACATCGCGCTCATGTCCATCGCCGATCACGTCGATGTGGCCGAAGAGGTCCGGTCCTACCCCGGCGGTGCCAACCAGGGCCCGGCCGTCGTCTACACGCCCGACGATCTGGACAGCGGCAAGGCACACCAGAGCTTCCACCTCGTGAACGGCGTGCAGATCTACGCCAACCGGTGGATGACGGACACCGGCATCGATGCTGGTGCCACGACCACCGAGCACGTCTACGCGCTCAACAGCTCCTACGTGGAGTGGTGGGTCAACGCCGGCAATGACTTCAAGGTCACCAAGTTCTTCGACGGGCTGGAGACCGGCAACCAGGATGCCGACATCGGGTACATCATCCTGGAGTGCCAGTTCGCCCTCCCCTCCCTGCTCGTCCACGGCGGACTCGCCAACTGAGCCACCTGAGAGGTCCTGATGGTCCCCCCTGTCGTCTACCTCAGCCGTCCGACGGACACTGACACCGACCAGCCGGCGTCGTTCCAGGCGCTGGTCTACAGCATCGACTCCACGTACGGCTTTCGGTACTTCCGTCCGGCGACCACCGCCGGTCTGCTCGCCACCGAGCAGCTCAAGGAGTGGGACGCGGCGGGCGCCTTCGCCCATCGCCGGGTGATCCAGGGCACGGCGACCACTACCCGTGCCTCGGCTGCCGGCGTGACTGTGGCTGCGCTCCCGGCTTCCGACTGGGGCTGGCTCGGTTGCTATGGCTGGTTCCCGGTCGATGGGACCTACACCATCGGGACGGACGTGGTGCCCACCGCTGCGGGCGCTCTCGCAGACGCGGTCTCAGCTGCAGACGTCGGCCGGTTCGTCGTCGGCATGTGTGTCGTGGCCAACACCGACGCCCTCATCTCGGTGATCTGACAGTAGACTGCTCCGGGGCCAGCTCCTACTTGGGCACGCTGCCCGTGTGAGGATCCATGCCCGCTCGCGCTGATCTCGTCTCTGCCGTTCGCCTCAAGACCGGGTATCCGGAACGCGGCGCAAACGGCACGGCCCGCATCGTGGACGCGCTCAAGCACGGGCTCCGTGAGATGTGGGGCGAGATGCCCGAGGGGCTGCTCCAAGAGGAGTGGCGCTTCCGTCTGGAGCCGAAGTACAGCTCCGGGACACTGAGCGTGGACACGGTCGACCCGCTCACGTTCCAGATCGTGGCCCCGACGGTCAACCCCGCAGTAGACGGGACGCTCCGGGCTCGTTGGCTGGAGATCAACCGGGGCGACAGCGTCTGGCACCGTCGCCGCATCCGGGATGTGTTTCTCAACCAGGGCCTCTACTACATCGTGGTGGACGACCCGTGGGACAACCTCACGGACACGGGGATGTCCTACAACATCTACACGTACGAGTACCCGTACCCGGGTGACGTGCAGAAGGTCCGCCAGATCCTCCGGGACCCGGACAACCAGGCCATCCCGCTCTTGTACACGTTGCTGCCGGACACAGCAGACGAACTACGGCTGCGACGCGGCTGGCGATCTGAGGGAGACCCGCGGGCTTGCCAGCGAGGCGACTTCTACCAACTGCCGGCACCGCACTACACCCCGACCACACGAGTCGAGGCGGCGCCGACGACCGCCCAGCGATGGGGCCACGACTCCGGCACCACGGAGCAGGTCTCCTACGGTCCGGCCGGCACCTTCGAGTACCGGGTGTGTCATGTGTGGGGCCGGCGGACCCGGCCACAGGTGACCCAAGAGAACATCCTGGAGCCGTTCTACATCTCGTCTCCGTCGCCAGCGTCAACAGCCCAGACCACCACCTGGAATGGGTCGTACATCGAGGTGGAGACCCCGGACCTGGACTACGTGTACGGCTACGGCATCGACACCGCGCTGCGCAGCTACCACCACCACGGAACGGAGAAGTGGATCTTCCGGCGCCGGACGGCAACCGAAGATCCCCTGGCAGGAACGAACAACGCCACACACAAGTACGTGGAGGCGGACTCGATCTACTACCTGTGGCGGATCACCGTGGGGCACATCACCAACACCTATGACCGTGGGGAAGACGACCCAGTGGACAAGCGGGTCCAGCTCTACACGAACAACGGGCACTTCCACCTGCGGTTCGACTCCCGGCCGACGGTGGCCGACGACGTGTTGCTGCGCATGGTGCGCAGGCCCCCGAATCTGGATCACGATGCCGACGCGCCCCGAATCCCCCCGGAGGCCACGGACGCCCTGATCTTCCTGGCGTGCAGCTACCTTGTGGGTGAGCGGGACGGGAACCCCTCTCGGACCGCGTTCTACCGTGATCTGTACAACGAGGAGATGGACAAGCTCAGGTCCCTGGCCAATGCGGGCGGGTTCGTCTCCGAGGGCTTTGGGGACGGCCTCTCCCATGGTGACCTGCGCAGCTTCGGACTGATCCCCGGCGCCATCCGGGAGGGCTGACCTGTGGGCGCATCTGCACACAAGCCGATCGGCTACGCCAAGGTCATGGTGGACGCGCCTGTGTCCCCGGGTGACACGGCTTCGGAGATCTTGAACTGGGACATGGATGTCCGGGGCATGTTCCTGGAGTCCAAGGTCCGCATCATGCCGTTGGTGCCCACCGAGTGGGCAGCGGCTCAGCCCACGGAGTTTGCAGACGTCCGGGGGCTGGTCTACACGAACCAGGGCCAGGGCCACAAGCACGAGATCCTCATCCTGACTGACGACGGTGTGTTCCGGTATGCACCGTGGCTTCGGGCCACGACCGGCATCGAGGAGCAGTTCGGCTACAATCGAAACGGATCGACCTACTCCGTCCGGCCGCAGGGCAAGCCGCTGTTCCCGGCCAGCATCGAGACTGTGGGCCGATACGTCTACTTCACCTTCGGGGACGGGGGCCCGGCCTGGGTCTGGGATGGGATCCGGGTGCGGCGCTTGGGCTACACCTCCACTCCGCCCCCGCCATTCGTGCAGGGTCCGCAGCGGCGTGAAGACGGGGAGCCAAACGCCGGTGGCTTCTCCGTGTCGGGCCGGATCGGTTCCGTTGAGGACGACTGGACCAAGGCCCTTGTGCTGCCCGCGGAGGGTATCGACAAGGGCCAGTGGAACTACTGGCAGGTCTGGGAGAGCGAAGGGGGGGCGTACTCGCCCATGTCTCCGGTCGGAACCGGGGCCACGATGGAGCTGGAGCAGCTGGGCATCTTCGACTGGAAGGCGTACGGCGAGGACCTGCGGCGTGCCTTCCTCCTGCAGAACATTGTGGAGGGGCCGGACGGTACGGTTGCTCGGATCTTGCTCCGCACCCTCAACCTGCACCGGCTTCCGACAGACGACTTTGGGCAGCCCCACTTCCTGCACCGCATCCCGCACAACGTTGGGAACGTGGACTACGTGGACAGCATCCCAGACGGCGAGCTTGGCTCCATCTGGAAGAACCGATCCCTGGTTCCGCTTGGGGTCTACTTCCTCAAGAGCTTCAGCGGCTCGATGGTCTACATGCGCTCGCGGACGCACCCGAGCCGGATCTGGTGGTCCGAACAGGAGAGCGGGATCGGGCCTGTGCCAGAGAGCCTTCTTGAGGGCGCATGGCAGGACGTGTTTCCGGAGACGGGCCCGATCACTGGAGGCCTGAGCACTCGGCTCAGTGTGGGCAACGAGACCGCCGTGTTGCTCATTGGCAAGGAGCGCGCTCTCCACTTCATGCACGGCAGCTACCCCGACTGGAAGTTCGGCACCCTGCGCATCGGGGCTGGTCTCGAAGGCCCGGGTCTGATCCAGGCGCTGCCTGACGGTACCGTGCTCATGTACGGCGCCAACAGCTTCTGGATGCTCGACACCGAGGGGGTCGTACACGACGTGGGCGGGCCTGTCCGCCGGCTCTTGCGTCGAGTGAACACGGTCAGCGCCCGACTCGGGGTCTCGTGGGTCGAGGAGTCCAAGAGCCAGGTCCACTTCCACTTGCCGCTGGCGGACAGCACGCGACCAGACCGTTGGTTCACTTGGGACTACCGCTTCAAGGGCTGGCGCCGTCGGGACGACTCGACCGTGGACGCGGCCCTCTCCATCAACGGCGGCGAGTTCGTGCTGTTGGCCGGGACCCACAACGCTGTGCGCACGGTGTATTTGTGGGGGCGCGGCTACACTGGCTGGACCTACGCAGCGGCGACAGCGACGTACCAGACCGGCTGGTGCACCCTGGACGACAGCAGGGGCCCACCGCACCTTGGAGCCACCTGGCGCGTCACCGACCTGCTTGTGAGTGGCGAGGAGAGGTCCAACGGAACCGTGGCGGTCAAGGTCTTCGACGAGTGGACCCTCGTGCAGGCCCTTGCGGACGACACGCTCACCGCAGCCCACCCCGAGCACGACAACATCCCGTACTACGGCACGGCCGAGTACGGTGCCACCAACACCAACTACCGCATCCTTCGCTCCTTCCACCAGCGGGCACCGGCCGACGAGCACACCACGGGGGTGTTTCGGGTCGAGTTGGAGACCACAGCGGAGTTCGCGCTTCTTGGCATCGACGCATACGGTGAGCCCGTGGCTGGTCCGTCGGGCCGGGCGCCGGAGGGAACCGCCTGATGATCTTCAAGCCGCGAGGGGTGGCCACGGGTGGCGTGATCGATCCGGACCTCCTGACGGACGAGTTCGAGGCGGCAGCCAAGCTCGCAGCGGAGACTGGCCAGTACCAGTGGCTGCTCAACGCATTCACGAGCGTGGACCGTCTCAAGCGCGGGTCTGCCGGACACATTTCCGTGGACACCTCGCACATCCACGCGGACCTTGGGGCGACCTTCACCACCAATCCGATCTTGCGAGCTGCGGCCGGTGCTGTGGATCCGGAGATCTTCCAGATCCCATACAACCGAGGCCTGTCTGAGATCGGAACGGCCGGAGGCACCCCGGGCAGTGTCGGGATCGATTGGACCAGCCGCTACCCGGAGTACATCGTTGCCATCTACTGCTGTCAGTACATCCGCGAGGCCAGGGGTCGCTTCCCAGACGACGACCTCGACGTGCGCGCCCAGCTCCGTGTTGCCGTGGACAACGCCCCGATCCCCGGCACTGGTCCTTTCGCGGTGCCACTGGATGGTCAGGCGCGCGGGACAGGCTTCGGGGGCCGGGCGTTCCGGTCCTGTGCTGTCGCCATGCTCCCGATCGCTGCCGGCCGGCACTACGTGACTGGTTTCGCGGGCCAGGCCTCGGCGATCCCTCACGTCGGCCGCAAGCTGTTCGAGCGCACCAAGTACCTGGACGATCCGCCGTTCGAAGGGGTCTGCATTGGCAGCCGGCGCTTGATCTTGCTCCGGTTCAACAAGGGCCTGCCCGGGATGGAGGGCTGAATGCCAGTCACACGACCCGTAGACGGTGCGGGGATCACCACAGCGACCGTCGAGCAGATGTACACGGACGCCCGCGGTCTGGCCAACGCGGTGCCGTTCAGGGGGCTGGGGGTCGATGCACTTGGACACCAGCACCTGCCGTCCCTCCTCGTCGGGGGCGCGGACCAGTCGGACTACCTGGAGAATGTTGCGCCGGAGACAGTCACAGGCGCCAACCCCTTCACAGCGGAGACCCTCGCGGACATCCGGGGGGCCTGGAAGACGACCGGCTACTCCCTCAACAACGGAGGGCCGGGGTACTCCCTGCCGGCCTGCAAGGTCCTCGCGTTCTGCTCCCTGCAGATCTCCATTGTGGCCGGGCTCAACGCCCTCGGGGAGATCGACAAAGCCCTGTACTTGGTCTTGGGGCGAGAGGACTCGGACGACACGGGGGTGTTCCATGCAGATCTGGCCGATATCGGCACCGTGTTCGTGCCGCAGAACAAGACCGCAAAGGTGCTCGCGGAGCGGTACCCGGATGTGCAGCACACAGTCACGCTCGCGACCGTCATCGACAAGACCGTGGGCGGGGCCTGGACCCTGGAGAACCTCTACGTGAAGGCGGCGTCCGCTCTGCACGGAGATCCGGTGGCCGCCACCTACACGATCCTGCACGGTTCCATCGGCTTCTTCTGTCTGTACAGGGACTCTTGAATGCCGACCATTCCTGCATTCAGCCTCGTTAGCACGACCGTAGATCCGGCGGAGATCTACGACAACATGCTGTACAACGCTGCGGCGGCTCCGGTCACGCTGGAGAACCTGAACGGCGGGCTGGACGACACGAACTACGCCGCCGGCAACGACTCCATCCGGGCGTACTCCGTGCAGAGCGGGACGTTCTGTGCCGGGGTGTGGCACGGGACCGACCGCTGGTCCTACACCTACGAGGGCCAGGTCGGTGGCGAGGACAACGCAGACGGGCGGGTTCCCCACGACTTCCTGGCGGCGCGCATCTGGCTGCCATGGACTGCTGGTGTCGTGTGGTTCGGGTACCAGGGCTGGTTCATGCACAACGCCTACCGGCACGACGTGGACGGGAGCAGTGGTGGTCCATTCGAGGAGTTCTGGTCGGTGCAGCTCCACGCACAGGGCACAAACCACCAGGCCCTGCACACCCGTCTGCCCACCACAATGGCGACCCAGCGTCCACCCACGGCGTGCGACGAGGTCCCGGAGGACACAGCTCCTGGCACCGTGAAGGTCTCCGACGAGGACCGGATGAAGTACGTCTGCAAGATGGGCATGGCTGAGAGCGTGAGCAAGGGGTACTACGACATCTCGATCCACCTGTGGGCCAGCCTCTTCGAGCGGACCGGTCGGGCGACGAAGGACCCAGATCCGAACTGGGAGACCAGCGTGGAGATGCGCAGCGGCGCGGTCTGGCTGCTTGCAATCCGTTGACTGGGGCCTGAGAAGCAAGGAGATCACATGGCTGGAGCGATGATGGGCCCCTGGGGAGCCGTGGGGCAAATGCTTCCCGGAGCCATTGCGTCCGGAAAAGCACACCGCCCCTCCACCACTGAGCTGATCTACCAGGCGTTCCTGCTCGGCCAACTCGCAAAGCTCACCCGCGGTCGGGGCGGCATGACCCCCAACCAGCGGCAGCAGGCTACGTCCGAGGGCGAGGGCATGATCAACGCCCGGATGGCCGAGGCCGGCGCGGGCTTGGCCCGTGGGAGTGCCGGGACACCCGGCGCGTCCGGGGCCGCCCAGAAGAGCCAGACAGACCTGTACAAGGCAGGCCTGGCTGCTTCCCAGCAGAGCCGCTCTGAGATCCGAGGTGCTGACCTCCGCCTGGCTGCACAGAAGCGCAACGAGGTGATGAACCAGTGGATGGCGATGACCGGACTCCGTCAACAGGCCAAGGAGGCCGGTGCCGCCCACACAGCAGGGATGAGCCAGTCCCAGAAGGTCCCGGCCTCTTCGATCCCACCGAAGGCTGCCGACGACGCCGCAGGTGACACCGCTGCGGTCGGCTCGGTCGCGGGAGGCTGACATGGCTGATCAGATCCCCTCTGGAAGCGGCGGATACGGCGGCGGCGCCGGAGCCATTTACAGGCAGGCGTACCGCCAGGCCGTGGCGGGCGGACTCACGTACGAAGAGGAGCAGCGCAAGCAGTTCCTTCTTGTAGAGCTGGGCAAGGCTCAGAACGAACGCCAGCGGCTCCAGATCGAAAAGGCCAAGGGCCGGGCCACAGTGATCAGTGCTCTGGCTTCCGCATGGGCCAACTTGGCGCAGGCCGAGGCCGAGGGGCACAAGGCCAACTCCGCCGCACAGCAGAGCTACGTGACTGCCTACGTCTCTCGTGTGGAGGCCCGCAAAGACCTGCTCGCTCACGTGTTGCACGCGGACAAGACCGGCCAGTTCCGGCCCGTCGGAGACATGCAGGAGACCACCCTTCCTCAGCTCCAGCGCCTGGACGATGTCGGACGCCTGGGCAAGGACGCCAACGTCAAGGAGCTGGTGGCGCCGGAGGACGTCTCCATCGACCCCGCGACGGTGGCCGGGGAACTGGGCACCATCATCCGGGAAACCTACTTCTCTCCCGAAGCCACAAACTTGTTGGCCGACCAGCTCAACAAGAACGTCGGCGACAGCCAAGCCGAGCGCTATCGGCAGACCGCTTGGCTGGCCATGGAGGCGGGCAAGAAGGTCCGGGACGGCTTGATCGCCATCGAGGTCGAGAATGGGCTGGAGCGCGGATCGCTGTCAAACGACCGTGCTGTCCAGGAGATCGTGCTCGGCACCGACGGCACCGCGGGCCTGTTGCCACCCGAGGCTCGGGCAGTCCTGGCTGCGGGGTCCGAGTACCAGGCCGCGCACGCGGGCGAAGTCTCCTCTGCGCAGGTGGAATGGGACGGCTTCGTCGAGGAGGGCGAGAACCTGGCCCGGGCGTACAACATGCCTGTCCTGGCTGAGGGCGTGGCCAAGATGCGGGCCTTCAGCGACGGGGACATGGAAGCCCTGAAGCGCATGGGATTCGGCGACCTGACCGACGCCGAGTCTGAGCCCGGCTTTGCTGAGCAGGTCATGATCGATGACCTGAAGGCCCTGCAGGACAAGGCCGGGGCTCCCGGTGAGCTGGAGCGGCACATGAACACTCTGCGCGCCAAGCCCGGGTGGGACGCCTTCGTGCGGATGTACGGCTTCACCAACGAAGTAGACGCTGCCCTGTGGGCCGCCCGGGACAGCAAGGCCAAGGCTGCATTCAACGTGGTGATGGGTGCGCACGCGGCGGGTCGGTACGACGAGGTGGAGTTGCAGGGCACCCTGCGCATGGCGGGCCTGCCCACGTCTGCGAAGGACGTCGGGCACCCCCGTCGGGTCGAACGACGGGCCTCAATGGATCAGCTGAAGGATGACATGGCCACCCGGAAGAGGGAGCGCCAGCAGGAGCGCCAGCAGAAGCGGGTTGGCGAGCGCGTTGGGCCTGCGATCGAGGAGTTCGAGCGGACAGATCCGGGTGACGCAGAGCCGCCCGGTCCCGAGGCTCGTCTCCGCAAGGAGCGGAAGGGGATCCGCAAGGCCCAGACCGCCATCGCCCAGCGTCTTGGGGACCGCTTCACCGACGAGATGAAGAAGCGCGTGGATGCCGACACCTCCACCCTCCCAGCCACAGGCACGGCCCTGGCCGCCAAGGACCGGAAGAAGGAGGACGAGAACGCGGAGCCCGAGGCGGGGTACGCTGGCTATCAGGTGTAGAGGTCCATGGGCAATCCATTCAGCTACCTCACGACGTCTTCTGGCAAGGCGCCGTGGGAGGAAGAAGAGGAGGAGCAGGCGGCTGCGCCTGCTGCGGACAGCTACGCGCCCACGATCATCTCGTACCCACACGAGACCCAGACCCTCCCCAGCGGCATCGAGGCCCCAGCACGGCACGGATTGTATCGAGCACGCGACCAGATCAAGGCGTCGGAGACCAGCTACCTGGAGCCCAGCCTGACCCACCAAGCGGTTCAGGGCTGGTCCCAGGACCCGGGGACATTCTCTCCGGAACAGCAGACCGAGGGTTCCGAGCCCCGCTGGTACGAGTCGCTGTTCCGAGTGCTGGAGCCGTTTGAGATTCCCACGTCTGCGATGCACAGAGGCCGGACGGCCCTGGTCGGCGGAACAGAGAAGGACGGTCTCTCGTACAAGGCCCAGCGCGAGATGCACGCCAACGTCTTCGGGCGCGCCTTGGGGCCCGGCTACGTCCTGGAGAAGCGACCCGAGGCCCGGCACCCCGCAGACCCCGAGGCTTCTACTGCGGGTGGGCCCGTCCCCGGACAGACCCGCGCTGAAGCCGCCAAGTCCCAGTTCGAGTACGAGCAGGACCGTCAGGTCGATGTCGACGAGCGCCGCGCGTACGAGGAGCGTCTTGCGCCAGACCTGGCTCAGCTCCAGGACGAGATCATGGAGGCCAACCGGGCTGCCTATGACCGGTTCTGGGAGGCGGCCAGTAGCGGGGAGTTGTCTGCGCTGGCCAAGTCCCGAGCCAAGGACCGGGTGGGCCCCGACTACGGCATCCTGCGGCAGGGCGACATCAACGATGTCTACATGCCCCTGGAGGAGGCCCAGCGCCTCCAGCAGAAGGCCAACGCCTTGGGGCTGGACGCCGGACCGTTCCTGAACACGATGGCGGACCCGACCCAGCGGGTTTGGGTCGGGATCTTGGGTGACGTGGTCAGCGACCCTTTCAACGCTGCCGGTCCCGGCGCCGGCACTAAGGTCGTGCGCGTGGGGGACGACGTGTTCCGGGCTGGAGTGAAGGCCCAGGCGGCGGCCGGGGCTGTCTCCAGGGCCACGGGCGGTGCTGTGGGTGCCGACGATGTCCTGCGGACCATCGTAGCTGCAGAACGCGGCGACGAGGCTGCCAGGGCTGCTGCTGTGCGTTGGGCGGGCGAGCTGGATGATGCTGCGCAGGCGTCGCGGGCCCGTGCCGCGGCGCCTGCACGCTCCGGCGAGCAGATCATGGACGACGCCGTCCGCCACAAGGCCGACATGGTGGATGCTGCCGAGCAGGCACGGATCGCCTTCCAGCAGGGCAACGCCACCCGCCGCATGGTGAACACGACTCGGGCCAATCTGGACAACGCCGAGCGGGCCCTCGTCAGGTTGAAGACTCCCCGGTATGCGGCACAGGTCGCCGTGCGGGAGACCCGGCTCGCAGCCAAGAGTGCTGCTGAGCAGTCCGCTGCCGCCCGGAGCCTGGCGTTTGTTGGGGACGGCGGTCGTGGCCTGGCGGGCAAGGCAGGAGGCCTCCCCTTCCATCTTCCCTTCACCCCGCACACGGTTTCGCTCTCCCCTGTGCCTGTGCTCCCGCTGCCCAAGAAGGCGGTCACGTACGCGGCCGGAAAGGTCGGGGCTGGCGTCGGAAAGGTGGCCGAGCCTTGGACCCTACGCACTCTGGAGGCCACGCCCTGGGACGAGATGACCGGCAGCCAGATGCTGGCCCACCTGTTCCAGGCTAGCGGGGTCGAGGCGGCCCGTGGTGTACAGGACGTCGGGTTGTTTGCCTGGGACACCCTTGCCCGGTGGTTCGGGGACCGGACGATCATGCGGTCCTTGCGCTTCTACGGCCTGGGCAACGCCGGCAAGCAGCGCATGGCGGCCGAGCTGGGATCCGAGTTGGCCCGAGACGCAGCGGCGGCTGACCGGGTGAGCAAGTCCTTGGCCCGGTTCGGAATCAACGCCTCTCGCCTGGCCCGGGTGTCCGGGGAGGTCTGGGACAACTACCAGACCGCACTCATCGGCTTCATGCGCCGCATGTCGTCGATGGAGTCCGAGACCCTGCGCAGCGTGAACCGCATCACAGAGCACGCGCGCGCTGCCTGGAAGCACCGCAAGGACGTCGCCGCGCGTTCCCTCCCGGGCCTGCGCACGCAGATCGCAGACCTGGAGGGTCGAGGTGCGGCCCAGACCGAGGCTGTGCGCGTGCTGAAGGCCGAGGCGACCATGCTCACGATGTGGGCATCACCCAAGTACGGTGTCCAGGACGTGCTCATTGAGGCGGGGGGGGCCATCGAGCGGGGCCACGGAACCCTTCAGGAGAGCCTCCTCCGAGACTTCCCCGAGTACAGGGGCGAGCTGGGTGTGCGCCCCGAGCTGATTCCCTTGGCCAATGAGGTTGAGGGGCTGATCAAGCGCTGGGTCGCGGCGACCGGACAAGAGGAAGAGACCTTGCGTCAGGCGCTCGTCGCCATGGAGCGCTCGCTGAAGGGCGACCCCCGTGTTCGGGGCGGCCTGGAAAAGCTCAAGGCAAGCCTGCAGGGCCAGCTCGACACCCTTGACCAGGCGACCCCCCAAATCAGGAAGCAGCTCTCAGAGCTGGAAGACAAGGTCGCCACGACCACCAAGCGGTCTGAGCAACAGGTGGTTGAGCCCGTGAAGCAGGCCGAGTTCCTGGAGACCAAGGCCGGCCAGAAGTCCACACCGGCCATGTCCAAGAGACTTCGGGAAGCCTACGAGCGTGGAGACGACGCCGACGATGCTGCGGCCCCCATGGCATCACCCACGGCGGCGGCATCAAAGAATGCGATGGCCAGTGCTGTGGCTGGAGACACCAGCGCTGCGTACAACGAGGTGCGTCAGGTCCTGAACAAGTACGCTGCCGGCGATGTGGCAGACAAGGCGATCAAGAAGTCCCTCGACACCCTGGCCGAGCGGGTCGTGGCTCACTTCGACGAGGGCGGCCCCATGTCCGGGCTCGGAGAGGCGTACACCGCCGCAGCTGCACAGCTCCGAGTGACAGCCGGCCGGCGGGCCCGCATGGGCGAGCTGAACCTGAAGAGGGCGGTGACCAAGCTGGACGAAGGCCGCACAGCTGGCAAGCTACTCCTCGACGAGGCCGACGCAACCCGAGCAACAGTTGAGCCCCAGCTCATGGGCGTCATGGAGAAGCTGGAGGAGACTACCCCGGTCATCTATCTCAAGACGGAGGCCGGAAAGCTGGAGCCCCGGGCCCTGCACGACTTCGAAGAGGGCCTGTGGACTGAGTACCACCAGTTGACAGAGCGAATCGCTCCTGAAGACCGGCTGTTGCTGGCATACAGCGTGCTCCGTGACACTGTGGATATCCCTGTGGAGATCCCCACCTGGCAGATCTTGACGGACGACGGGTACAGGGTCCTCGGCCGCCGCATGGGGGACCTGCCAAAGGAGCTGGTGCCCGTCGTCGTCGAGCTGCGGCGCCTGATCAAGAACTACGAGGTCCTGTACCAGAAGCACGGCTTCGACTTCATGGCCGACCCGCTCCAGATGGCGCGGTCCTGGGGGGTCACCGAGTACGTCCCACACATCAGGTCCGGGCAGTCCCAGCTCTCCGGCCAGGGTGGTGTGGATCCCGGGCTCAGCCGGCACTCCACGGGCGTGTCCCTGGACGAGCGCCTGTCGCTCAGCATGGATGCCGCCAGGCGACGAGAGATGGAGGGCACGATCGACGAGCTGAACGCCGGCCTGGTTGGCGTGCGGCGCAACTTCGATGTCGAGCGCGGCCTCAAGGGCAAGGTCAAGGACGCGGCTCGACGCCTGAAGGAGGGGCCAGATCCAGAGGCGGTGTTCACCCTGGACCCCATGAAGCTGGCGTCCCGCTACATGCAGGCCAACCGAGCCATCTCCACCCGTGATCTGCTCACGGGCATGATGCGCAGCGACGTGATCCGTGTGGTGGGTCCCGAGCGCCTGGCCGATGGCACGTACCTGACTGTGCACCGGATTGCCCAGCGCGACGACTTGGCGCCGCTGATGGTGAACCGGAACCAAGACATCGACAACGTTCTCCTCATGGAGGGGACTCGGGAAGAGTGGCTCGCCCAAGGCGGTGGGTTCGGGGCCAAGGTCGAAGAGCTGCGGCATGGAGGGGTCGCAGCGGACGACGACCCTGGCCGCATCACCAAGCTGTGGACCGGGCAGGCGTCCACTCAGTCCATGGCCAACCTGCGCAAGGAGGTCCGGGAGCTGCAGGACAGCGACAACTTGCTGGAAGCACTGACCCGCATCCGGGGGCGGGACTTCTCGGACGGGAGCGCCGACTGGCGGGGTGGGTCCGCCGGGGACACCGCCCTGTACGACCCCCGCGCACAGGTGGCCTCGGCGCTGCAGGACGCGGAGGCTGCGCGTCGTCGTGGCCTGGATGCGCTCGCCAACCAGTTCGGATCCTACGACGAGATCCCGACAGGGCAGATCAAGGCCCTCGACAAGGCGGTGGACGCCGACCTGGCCAAGGGCCTCGACCACCTGGCCAACGAGATCAACCGGCTCCAGGTCATGTCCCATGACGTGCAGGCTGGGTCAGCAGCAGCAGCCGGGATCCAGGCCAAGGTCACGGGTCGAACCCTGGCCAACTTCTACACTCCAGGGCAGGAGCTGTACCGGCTCTACGTGCCACGTGTGGTTCAGCAGTCCATGGAGGACATGCTCCTGCTCGACCGGGCGTCCGGCTTCCTTGGCAAGTTTGGTCATGCCGTGCACGCGGTCCAGAACTTCTACAAGGCCCGGATGACCATCCTGGCCCCGATGTTCCACGGGCGTAACGCCATCTCCAACGTCGCCCAGAACATGCTCGACCTGGGCGTGCACGGGGCCCTGAACCCGCACACCAATGTCATGGCCACGCGCCTCACGCACGGGCTCACCTACTACGAGATGTTCGGGTCGATGGAGAACGCCCGCAAGGCTCTTGCGGCCCCGAGGCGGGTGACCGAGAAGCAGGTCAAGGGCGCCGGGGTCCTGCGGGCAGCGGAGACCGAGGCCAAGTACCGGATCCGCCAGGCCAGGGCCGCGGACTTCGAGCTGTCCTTCGGCCAGTGGCTGGACGAGGGCGTGGACATCACCGGCAAGGGCGACGTCTGGACCTTGGACGAGCTGTACGCCCAGCTCAAACTGAAGGGCGCCGTCTCCGAGTCATTCACCCAGTTCGTGGACTTGGAGCACTACGAGGGCCAGCTCCTGCGGGAGATCGCCCGCTCGGCCCGGCCCACCCCTCAGGCCCTGCCCGGCCGCATCGGGCGCTCGCTGTGGGACAACCTGTCCACCGTCGAGGACGTGGCCATCGTCTACACGGGCCTGGCCCTGAGCGGCGGCACGCTCATGTTCCTGCCCAAGAAGCTGGGTGCGCACGTCGGCCGGGCCTTCGAGAACCAGGCCCGGCTAACCAACGTGCTCGGAAACCTGAAGCGGTCCGGGAACCTGGACGACGCCATCGGTCACGCCAATCGCTTCCTGTTCGACTACAACGACCTCAACGCTACTCAGCGCGTGATCCTCCGGGCCATGTTCCCGTTCCTCACGTGGAACATGAAGAACGTGGACCTGCAGCTGCGCATGATGGCGCAGGACCCCAACTTCTACAGCCAGTTCCACCGGATGATGAACGTCGGGTTGCCCAAGGTCTCGCAGGCCATGGAGCACGAGGCGTCCGGTGCAGAGGGCCCGTTCAACCCCAAGGACTACGGCTCGCGCTACTACCAGTCCCGCCAGCGCCCGTACACCCTGTCCAGAGCCCGCATCCCTATCCCGGGGTCCTCGTTCTTTGGGCGCCCCCTGCCCAACACCTTCGTGTCCGGGTTCGGCCTGCCCCAAGAGGCTCTGGTCGAGTGGATGGCGCCGATGCTCATCTCGACGGGCGCCAACCTTCAGACCCTGTCGAACGTCCCGCTACCGATCCCGGGCCGGGGCTTGATGAAGAGGGCGGCCGGGGCCCTCGGTGTGGACGAGACCTACATGCAGGCGCAGGCCAATGCAGGGCGGAACCCGAACCTGCGCGCGGCGTCGCACACCAACTTCCTGGCCCGCATCGGGTTCGAGGCACTGAGTGGACACCACTCCTTCTACGACATGCCGATCGAGGACATGAACAACGGCATGATCTTCGCTGCCTACCTGGCTGCGCTGGAGAACCTGGACCCCGTCGCTGGGTTCGATCCGGCCGGCAGCATGGCCGACTGGATGAAGCGCACTGCCAGCGTCAAGCCCTTTACAGCGGTGGACCCCATCACCGGTCATCTGGTAGAGCGGGCTGTTGTGGACGGCCGCTACAACTGGGGCATGGGCATCCTGCCCTGGAACCGCATCATCCGAGAAGCGGCGTCCATGTCCGCCATCCATGCACTCACGCTGGGGGACACCAACGTGGGCGAGGGCAGCCCCACCCCGACCGAGGTGCCCAAGCCCCTGCGCTTCCTGCACGCCTACACGGGGATCAAGCTCTTCCAGGAGCAGCCCTGGCTCGGGTACCAGTACGGGTCCGGTGCGTACGGCACGCGCGGACAGGAGCAGGCGCTTGAGGAGTTTCGGTCCAGCTTCCGGGAGAGCACCCGAACCTACGGCTCCGAGTACCTGCCGAAGCCCCGGTAGCTCAGCCTCGGGCGCGCTCTCGCTCTCGGATCCACCCGTCCAGGAGCATGTGCGCGATGCGCTCTCGCTCCAGGCCCCAGCTGTCGGGATCCTCGGGATCCTGCCATTCTCCCGTCGAGGCTCGCTCTTCCAGGATCGTGCAGGCTCTCGCCCACAGGAAGTCCTGCACGTGTGCGGGGACTGGGTCAGGCATGGTCGGGCCCCTGGGTCCAGATGAAGGCGGCAACGGGCCTGTCGTTCCTGGCTCGTTCACGTGCCGCAAGCCTCCAGACAGGCCGGAGCAGCTTCATGTCTTGGTAGTACATCATTCTCCAGATGACCTTGGCGGCAGCCCGCCTCTGCTTGAGCGTGTACCTGTCCGGGCTCTTGTACACCTTCTTTGCGATCCGTCGGTTCATCGCCACACCACAGGCGGACCCAGTTCGGTCGGGCCCTCGTGGCTGCATGTGTAGTGGTAGAGCTTCATGCCAAGAGCCTGTCGCACAAGGCTCGTTGCCGGTCGAACAGCCGGTGCTGGTGGTTGCGCTCGGGCCCGTACTCGATGGCGTTCACGGCGTACCGGTGCCAGTCCCTCACTTCGTCCCAACCTAGGATCCAGGCTCGTGGGTCTCCGCCGGAACATCCGCATGGCAGCACACCCTCGACCACTCTCGGGATAGTTGTCGCGTGGTGCGCCGGCTTGCGCGCTGGGGATGCCATGGCCACGTACAGCAAGCCGCGCCCGTTCCCGAAGTGCTCGCATAGAGAGCACTTGGAGCTGGGGCTGCTGGTCCCACCGCGCTTGTGGGCATTGGCCCCCTCGTGGGCCTTGATCAGCTCGTTGGGGTGGCAGAAGAACTTGCCCCGTGCCGAGTCAGCACAGTGCTCGTAGAACGCGTTGAACAACGTGTCCCGGGTCCAGCCGTCTGGCAGCACCTTCAGGTAGTGGTCCTCCAGCTTGCCCAGCTCCTGGTTCGAGGGGATCCCAACCAAGTTGGCCACGCGCATCTTGGCGTACAGGGCGCGGATGTCGTCGCGGTCGAGGGTCACGGCTTCCTCCCGTGCACCCGATCCATGAAGTCCAAGAGCGGTGAGTGTTGGAACAACACATCTACCAACGCCGTGTCCTGGTGGCTGTTGCTCCGCTTGGGCCGAGCTGCGGCCCCGGTGCCCAGGGCCAGCAGGGCGGCGCCGGCCTGGCGGAGGAAGGTGCGTCTGGTGCTCATCGGTCTGCTCCAAGGTTTAGATTTATCACGTGCCCCTTGCGTTCCGGCGGGCTGTCCAGCGGAGGTAGGGCATGGGCTCGGTGCTCGTCGTACCAGGGGTCGCCCGGACCGAGGGGATTCCCGTCGATGGTCATGCCGGAGTGCGCCATCATCAGCCGGAACCCGGCGTCCTCCTGCTCCTTGGTCCTGTCCCGGGGTGTCTGGGTGGGCGAGGCGGTGTCGGGGCAGCCAGCGGCCTCCCACGCCTGGGCCCGCTCGACCCTGTCGCCCCACCGGGTGGCCTTGAACAGGGTGCCGATGCCGGTGTAGACCTGGCCTCGGTCGTTGTCGCCCCGGTAGAATGCAGCGTCCGGGCCCTCGTGAACCCAGCGGGTGACCAGCTTGCACGACTCCAGGTCGGAGTCCCGGAGTCGGGCGTTGATCATGGTGCGGCGGTCGCTGGTCATCTTCTTGGCGGCGCGGGTGTGGTAGGTCCGCCAGTGGTCGTAGACCTCCTGTGCCTTGCTGGGGACTACGGGGTCAGGCTTGCCTGACGAAGGTGTCTTCTCCCTCTCCTTCTCTTTCTCTCCAGAAGGAGCGCGCGTACGTGAGCTGTCCCACATCCGTCCCACATCCGTCCCAGCCTCGTCCGTAAGTTCATGAGATTCCAGCTTGGTGTTGTCCCAGCACTTGACGAGTAGCTGCTCAGTTTTCCGCAGCCACCTGTCCGTGCTCGACCTGGCCCAGCCCCACCTGCAGGCCAGGTCACGGACGGACCAATCCGCCCGCTGCTCGTTGGCTGTGATCGCCTGCAGCTCAAGCTCGGCGACGTACTTGGGGCACGGGTGCTCCTTGGTCCAGCGGTGGCGCATCATGCCGGCGACCGTCGGGGCCGTGCGGCCCTTGAACCAGGGAAGACTCACGACACGAACCCGTAGTGCCGGAAGAAGTGGCTGAGGAACCGACAGGGGTACTTGCCGAGGCTGAACCACTCGCCCCGGATGTGGGCGTGGTCGAGCAGCTCGTGCATTCGGTGCTCGTCAGCCTGGGTTCCTGGGATGTAGCCGAGCAGGTCGAGGGTGTTGGGGCTTCCGGACTGGAGCGAGTGAAGCCGCTTGATCGGCCGCCCTGTGGTGAACCCGATCTTCACAGCGCTGGTTGTGCTGGTCACGGATCCGAGGTCCTCGACGAAGTAGATCTGGCCGCGACTCATCCTGCCTCGGGGGTTGAAGGCCAGGTCAATGCCGACCACGCCACGGCATCATCCCATTGCAGCCCTTGGCGCCGCACGTGGGCCAGGGCTGGTTCCACTTGCGGGGCGGGGGCGAGCGCACGGGTGGCGCTGGCTCGCTCATGAGTCCTCCGACAGGGTGCTGCTGCCTGCCGGCGCCCCCCCGTCCACATGCCTGCGGAGCGAGGGGTGGTCCCCTTGTGGGACCGTGCACCTGTCAGGAGCACGGACGGTGTACCTCGGGGGCTACTCACCTGTCAAGCTGACGAGACAGTACTTGCTCGGCAGTTGCCAATGTCAGCGCCTCGCTGTGCTCAGAACTCAGCTCCCAGGCGCCCTCGGTGCGACCCCGGTTCTTGTACCAGGACAGGATGATGAACGATCCCTCGTTGGGGAGGATAGCCGTGTACTGGTCCTCGGAGCAGACTTGATCGAAGCGCCCGCCGGTCAGGTTCCGGAGCGCATTCATCGTCGCGCAGTTCCAGTTTTCCGTGTCGAAGACAGGAACCTCTCCTCCATACTTCTGGAAGGCGCAGCGTGGCGGGTCTCCCGGCCAAGTCTGGCCCCGTGCACGGCACCTCGGGCATGGCTCGTGGCTCATGATGGCACCCGCAAAGTGTCCTCGACAGCCAGGGCCACAGCCAGGGCAGACCAGGCGTGGCTCGACACCCCGTAGCACGGGCCCGGGCTGGCCTTCAGCCCACACGCAGACCGCCTGGTGCCGCCGAACATCTCGATCAGCCTGGCCCGCACGAGCACGTCCCGGTTCCCGTGCTGTCCGAGCACGTCCAGGAAGCGCAGGACTTGGCGCCGGTACATGAGGGTGTACGGGATCTCGGAGCACTCAGCCTGCTGCCACAGCCTGCCGGTCAGCTCGATGGTGCGGAACAAGTCTCCGCCGGCCTGGCCTTGTGCCTGCACCCGCTCGATGGCGATGTGCCCGTGCCCCGCCTGCGCCTGGTTGTGGATGAGCTGGAGCACCCCATCAGCACCCAACGCCTTGTGCGCCAGGGTCACGCGCTTATCCGCAGTGTCGTACCGAACGACCCCGCTGCTGTTGGTGCCGGGATCGATGCCGATGATGATCACGGGTCCTCCTCTGCCCAGTCCGGGCGTGGTGCTTGCCAGGGGTCAGTGCCCTCTGGGGCCTGGGGTGGCCAGTCCTCGGGCTCGGGTTCAGGCTCGTCCTCCCACCAGCCCTCGACGTGGACGCCGAGCCAGACGGAGACGAGGATGATGGGGGGGGTGGGATTCAAGTTGGACGCCGCCAGAGATGGACGCTTCTTCCCGCTCGCCCAGTCCCCCATCACGGTGTCGTAGGTGCGGTACCCTGTTGCTCGCCACAGGCTGTCGCAGGCGTTCCGGAAGTTGCCGCACTCCTCCACCTTGCGCAGGAGTGCGGCACGTCCTTTGGTTATGGGCGGAACAGGTCCCATCGGTTCCTCCACTTGGCGTGTGTCTACACGATGGTAGTCAACAGGTCCAAGAACTGGCTGGTCGTAGCGGCGAACGCAGATGCGCCGGCAGAGAGCAACACCGCAAAGGGGATCTGGTCGTCAGAGGGGTACCCCCCACCCCCCTGACCACTCTGCTGGACGTTGGCGTGCGGGTCATGTCCGCCACGAGCGTCGCCATACCCGCCTTGCTGCTGCTGTGGCTGCTGCTGCTGCTGCTGGGGAGGCATGGCCTGCGTGTGACCCCCGCCGCCGCCCTGGTAGCCGCCTTGCTGCTGCTGTGGCTGCTGCTGTGGCTGTGTGTAGGGGGTGACCTCGAACACGCGCACCTCGGTGACCCACTTCTTCTCACCACCACCCTGTGGCTCGTAGCTGCGGCGCTGGAGCTTGCCCCGCACAGACACGAGCTTGCCTTGCTGGAGCAGGTGCCCGTACTTGTTGGGCACATCCACGAACAGGGTCTGGTCGAACCGGCGCCCGTCCTGTGCGAAGTCCCAGGTCTTGAGGCGGACGGGTGTGGTGTACTGGCGTGGTTGCTGCACAGCCTCGACGGTTCCGGCGAGCATGATGACGTTGAGCATGGTGGTGGACTACTCCTGTTCGTTGGCGTGGATGACGACCTTGTTGGTCCTCATGTAGAAGCCTCCCTCCGTGGCCCGGACGGTCGCGTTGGGGAAGCAGTTGAAGGCGTGGCTGCACCAGCCACAGGGGAACCCGAGCTGGCCCTTGGTCTTCTTGCCCGTCTTGGGGGCGTAGGGCCGCGCTATGTCGTCCGGCTCGACCTCGATGGCGTGCGCGAACTTGGAGACCACGTACTGGAGGGCGGCCGGGTCGTAGCGGATCCACTGCCCATGGATGGGGGGCCGCTTGTTCCAGGTCCCGTCGTCGTGAGTCTCGGTGTCCCGGGCGGTGGTGGTCTTGCCGTACCCGATGATGTATGCCCACTCCACGGGACGCCGCCCCTCGTTCTCGGCAACCAGATTTTCGGCACCCATGTACGCCTGGGTTTGCCAGTAGTAGCTGTCCTCCTCGGTCAACCCCACAGAGCGGAACAGGCGGTAGCCGTAGTCGGCCATGCTCTTGACCTCCCAGACGCAGCGCACGTCCCGGTCGTGCCCGACCCCATCACGCATGAGGGGCACGGCCAGGAAGCCGTCCGGGTGTCCGTCGATTGTCACGTCTCCGACGGTGATCGAGACCTCGACCTGCCCCTGCCCCGTGTCCTCCAGCTCCAGTAGGCTCGACTCGGCGATGACCTCCTGCAGCACGGCGTTCAGCACGGACTCCGTCACATCCCCGATTGTGAAGGTGAGCTTGGAACCGGCGTCGATGTGGGACGGGTCCCAGTTGTGCCGCTTCACGGGCTCGACCCCGTGGGCGATGTAGCTCAGGTGCTTGACGCATCCGCCGGAACGGGACATGCGCAGCTTGGGCTTGGCGTCCCGCTTCTCCTCCACCTGGCGCAGGGCCTGCTTGGCGATGCTGGTCAGGTCGTGGTCGAACCGCAGTGGCTTGCCGTGTTCCAGCCGCTGCATGATCAGGTCGGCCAAGTCGGGCAACATGACGCCGGGTTCGACCTCGACGTAGCTGAGCTGGAAGGTGTGTAGTCCGAGCTGTGTGCCCATGGCTACTCCAGGGTGTGAATGGTGTGAGCGATGACGAATGCCTCCCCGCACCGGTCCGTGGCGAGGCGCCCCTGGACCAGGACTCGGTCGGGCAGGGGGCAGCAGTCGTCGGCCAGGCGCCCGTACATGGTGACCTTGGCCAGCACGTCGTACCGGTCGCCCTTGCCCTTGGTTGGGTTCACGAGGGTGAACACCACCTTGCGCCCGCTGTCGTTGGATCCGCAGTCGGTCACGTCCTCGGGCATCCCGCCCAACACGATGGTGTTGGGGAAGTCGTTGCGGGTCATGCTGCACCTCCGGTGTCTACGTTGGGCTCTGGCGACTCGTGCCACTTGGTGCGCATCTCGTGAAGCCAGCGCAGCAGCCCGTTCCACCCGTCATCGGACTCCACGCCGGTCACGATCTTGTGGCTGGCGACTTTGAGCGCGTCGTTGCTCAGGCGGGCCGGGTCGTCCGGGCCCAGGATGAAGGCGTCCTTGCCCTCGAAAGACGAGGCGGCCATGATCAGGTCGGGCACCATGCTCAGGTGCATCCCTGCGCCGACGGCGTCTTTGCACGCCTCTCTCATGCGCTGGACGCGGCGGTCCCGGCTGTCCTCGATGTGGTGGACCCGGGCGTTGATGGTCAGCGTAGCCCGCTGCAGGTCTCGGATGGACGGGGCCATGGACCAGCCCTTGATGTTCTTCTTGCTGTCGTAGACGTTTACCAGCCGGCACTCGGGCACGCCCTTGGGCTTGTACTGGTGCACGTCCACCATCGTCTTGGGCAAGGAGTACAGGTTCCGGCCGATGCCCCACTTCACACAGGCGCGCTTGAAGGCGTCCGACTCCCCGCCCTTGATGGCGATCCCTTTGTCACCACGCTGCTCCCGGGCATTCACACCGATGCCGGAGCGGGTGTACCACTTGTCCTTGATGCGGCAGGTGATCGTGCACTTGACCCCGTGCGGGCCCCACATTTCGCAGTCGTCCTGCCACCCGTCCCACCCGAAGGCCTCGTCGAGCCGGGCCATGCCTGCGCGCGCATCGATGTAGGCGAGGAGCCTGGCACGGGGTGGCCCGCCATTCCTGCCCTGGTAGGTCTGGTCCACCCGCCACAGCGCCTCCTCGTCGAGGATGGGTCGGCTCAGGATGGCTCTGATTTCAGCCGGTGTCGGTGTCTTGGCCACGCGGGGCCTCCATCTGCTCCTGCTGTCTGTGTCGGAGCTTGAGGGTGCTGAGGAAGTCAGCCAGGGGCTGGTCAAACTCATTGAGGGTCAGGCCCATGGCTGCGGCGTACTTGGTCCGCACGGGCCCGGAGATGGTGTTGCGCTTCCATTCCCGATCCATGCAGTTTCGAACCCCGGTCGGGTTGTACCCGGCCAACCTGTAGAGATCCCGCGGAGTCCGAAGGTCAGCGAGGGCAATGTAGGACCAGACCCGTGCCATGACCTCAGTGGTCTTCACAGCTCAGGCTCCATCGGAAGGTGGGCCAAGTCCGAACTCCCTGACCCCGGGAAATCATGGGGTCTGCTATAAGGGTAGCCAGTGGTTACATCCCCGTCAAGACCAGAACCTGTCCGGCCCTGTGTCGAGCTGGTTGCTGAGCTGGAGCACCTTCACGTCACCCGGCAGCTTCCCTACAAGTACAGGCGGGGCACCGGCTACACCTGGAACCAGACGGTCATGTTCAACCTGCCCGAGTGGGCCTGGCCCTACTTCAGGCACGCCCGATCAAGGTGGGATCGCTACCTCTCCTGGCACCCAGACACCAGGGTGCTGTGGTTCTGTTGGCGGTACCGGACCACGGTAGAGGGCGCCGCTCACCGAAGGGACTACTGCAGGATTCGATATCTCATGGAGCACCAGCTCCCCGAGCTGAAGGCCGCCCATCCTGAGACGTGGATCGAAGTGCTCGACCAGATGGTTGACGCCTACCTGGAGCCATTCCCCCACGAGCCCAAGGCTCCGATGCCGAGGATGCCTGTGTTGGTGGGGTCATGGGAGGGGTTGTTGCTGTCCGTGAAGCACCAGCCAGGTCCCGGAGATGTCATCGACCGGCACCCGCACCGACGCGTGTGTGTGTGTGCACACGAGGTACCAGTGGTGGCTGACCCGTGGTGGGTGCACAAGCTAGACCGCACCTCGTCCAGCCCCGCAAGGCGCGTGGTGGTCGACCACGCACCGCCCTGGCGTACGGAGGAAGAGTGGGCAAGAAGAGTGCAAGCCCGATCGATGTCGTGAAGGAGACGGAGACGTTTCGTCTCGGGCGTGTGGAGATGAACGACTACGGCGCTGCCATGGCCACGTGGCGCCTGTCCAGGCTGAAACATGTGGGTGAGACGGACACCTTCACCGTGCGCCTGGTTGGGCCAATCCAGGTTGGGGTGCGCACCTATATGGTGGGTGTGATCCCCGGCCGAAAAGACATCTTCCTGGGGATGAACGGCAGGGTGTGGCGATTCCCTCGTCGAGTGCTGCTGACCGAAGCGCCAGCCCCACCCGCCAAGCCTCGACGCCACTGGTGGAAGTACCTGAGCCAGTGGGCGTGCGCCTTGCGGGAGTCCTGTGTGGACAGGATGGAGGTCGCCCCCGAGCAACGCCTGGGCAGTGCCGGACGGGAGGCGTACCAGAGCCTGGTGCGGAACCTTGTCTTTCGCTGCATCCTGGATTGCGCATCGTTCGGCCTGGCCCGTACACCCCACACGCTGGCAAAGTGTGTGTCTCCGCACTGGACGGAGTGGGACTTGCTCTCGCCCGTGGTGCCCACGGTGCGCCATGCACTCATGCTCTCGCTCCTGCTCGCTCTGCGGGACACGGAGGCCGGCGACCTGTTGGAGCTGGCTGGATTCTGCGAGTACAGGTGCACGCTGATCACCCGGCAGACGGGCATGGTCATGTACCGGGAGGCCGCACAGCAGCTCGCACGGCTGTGTCCGGAGTGGTGGACGGCGGGCTACGCCACAGACTGGGCACTGTACGGCAGCATCGAGCAGCGCATGAGGCGGCAGTTCACACGCATCGTGCATGAGGCCGAGCGGGTAGACAGCGCCGCGTACGCAGTGGCAGGCGTGCATGTGCAGGCAGCTGTCAAGCGCGCCTACGAGGAGCAGGCCCACGTGCGGCGGGAGACGTCCGAGGCCACGAAGGAGCGCATTGCCAAGCTACGGGCGTGGCACGCGATGTCGCGCGAGGAGCAGGATGTGCTGCGTGCACAGCGTGCACAGCGTGCACAGCGTGAAGAGCGCCAGGCGGAGACACACACGAGAGAGGAGCCGCCGCCGCTCCTTGGTCTCGGGATGCTCAGCCTCCACGGATCTGGTCGGGAAGCGGATCGAGAGGGTTCACTTGACGGCGGGTAACTCTGGGGATACCTTGTCAGGGCCAGGGGGTGTTCCCTTGGCACCGACGGACTGGGCCGGACCCCAGAAGGAGCACACATGGCGTACGACCTGTACGACCTGAACGAGAGCGACCGAAGCGAGGGGCCGTGGCCCACAGTGCAGCCGGCGATGGCCCGGTACCACGAGCTGGGCTACCCCACACACATCACGATCCGTGAGTGCAAGGACGAGCCCGCACCGGACCCCGAGGACTTCGACCCCGAGGACGAGTTCGACCCCGAGGACGACACGGCCGCGCAGGGCTGGGGCGTGGACCCGAGCAGTGTGCCGGCCAGGGTGGTGCGCACCGTGGGCAAGGTGTGCTTCACGGTGGGTGACGAGGATGGCGTGAGCGAGGTGGCTCGGCTGCGTATCGAGCGGCACCAACAGGTGCTGAACCGGATGGGCCTGGCGACCCCGCCGCCCGTGTTCGCTGCAGGCACTCGGGTCCGCAGCGACGGAGCGCAGCGCTTCACGGAGTTTCGCCAGGCGTGGGAGGAGATGCCCACGGTGGCCGAGGCGGTGCATGGCTTTGCCGCCTGCATTGCTCGTGAAGACCGGGAGCAGCACACCTTCAACCTGGGCGATCTGCGCATGAACGATGACGGGACCGTGCAGGTGCCCGGCAACGGCACAGTGCCGTTCGAGCCCCGTGCCCTGCGCAAGGTGCTGAGCGTGACCCGCAAGGGAGACCACGCCCCGGCATCGGACTACAGCGGGGTGTTCCACAAGGCGGGCCCATTCCTGTCGGACCTGGAGCCGGACGAACGGGCCTGGATCGTGAACAAGCGCATGGCGCTGGCTGACCGTGACCAGCGGGTCATGTTGCACACCCGCCACAACGCCGATGCTGTCGGGGGGCGGAGCGCCTACGCAGTGACCGGTGCTGGCTACGCACTGCTCCCTGCAGACCAGCTCTTGCAGGGAGCGATCCAGGGCGTGGACATGCGTGGTGCCAAGGCGCGCATCACGTACAACCCTGACACCACCTACGTGAAGATGGACGCCACGTGGGTGCCGGACAACTTCACGGACCTGGCTGCCGGGGACGCGTTCAAGGCGGGGATGCGCTTGTACACGAAGGACGACGGCGGAGGGAGCATCCGAGGGGGCGGCATCGTGGAGGTGAACCGCTGCCGGAACCTGATCATCCTGGCCAAGGCGTATGCGGAGAGCTTCCGGTTCGCACACAAGGGGGACCTGAGCGACATGGCCGCCCGGGTGGCGGACGGGTTCGGCGAGATCGTGCGGGGCTTCGCCCCGATGCTGGAGGACTGGGAGTTCGTGGAGTCCAAGCCCATCGCAGACGTGGAGCTGTGGGGCGAGCGCTTCCTGTCCGTGCCCGATGCGCTGACGTGGGCCGTGGAGAACGGCAAGCTCGCACAGGACCTGAGCGACAAGGTGGCCCTCGAAGCCCTGCTCGGGGGCTACGCTGCGGAGCAGGCCGCCGGGTTCACCCGGGGCACGCTCACGGACATCGTGGACGCCGTGACCCGGGCCGCCTGGAACACGGCCCTGGACGAGATGCAGCAGCACCTCCTGGAGCGGGAAGCCGGGCTGCTTGTCCCCGTGCTCGTCGGAGCGGCGCAGGCGTAGCCATACCGCTTTGCGACCCCGTGAGCACAGGCCACGGGGTGTGGCTGTAGGGAACCTGGCTACCTGCCTCGCCGGGAATACTCTTCCACACCCCGTGGCCCTTGCCCACCCCCCGTGCAGCACCGCACCCACGCTGCACGGGGGACACAACCCGGGTGCACGGAGAGAAGACATGGCCCTCATCATCAACACGGACGCTGTGACAGGCGTGACCTGTCTGCAGGCGGACGGCAAGCTGACCGAGCTGGCGAAGGGGATGGGCATCGCCCTCGTCGGCGCCGGCATCTCGGAGATCACGGAGGAGAACGCGGCGGAGGTGTACATGCGCATCCACGCGATCGAGACCCTCGGCGGCAAGCTGTTCGGCGGCAAGGATCCCGAGCTGGTCACACTGGCGGAGGTGCGGCAGCACACCGGCTTGCGCATCAACGCCCACGAAGAGCCGTTGGCCGAGTGGTGGTACCGGATCCGCAGCAGCTACAAGAGCGGGCCCCGTGTCTCGTTCGACGAGCACAGCTTCGGGTTGTGCAGGCACCTGCTCACCTGCATGACCGCACACCTGGAGACCCTGCAGGACAAGCTCGGCTACTTCAGCAGCGAGCACGAGCGCCTGGATGACCGGCGCTACACGCTGACCGAGCGCATAAAGCTCCAGGTCGTGAACCTGGCCACCCTCGTGGGCGAGATCGAGCAGGCATACTCGTGGGGCGAGCCCGAGCGCGAGTGCCACCACCTGGACCACCACGACGCCCGCAGGGAGGACTGAGCGATGACTGCAACCTGGTTCGACATCCTGCCCGACATCCCGCTCGCTCGGGGGGTGCGCTGATGTGCTATTCCACCGCCGAGGTCAACTCCCTCGCTCGTGACTATGGCTGCCGGTTCATCTACCGGCAGTACCCGGACGGCATCCCACTGTTCAACTCTAAGGGCTCTGTCTTCACCGATGATGGAACCGAGTCCGTCCGCCTCAGGTTCACTGACGGTGGGTGGGCGGTCGACGGCGATCACGAGGATGAACAACTCGGAGATCGCTCCCACCTGTTCTGTCGGTCGCTGATCCGGCGGAGGCTCCTGTCCGCCGACTACGGCTTTTGTCTTGATGATCTCGTTGACGACGAAGACAAGGAGCCCCGGCCATGATCTTCCCATGCGACAAGTGCCTTGCTCGTGAGGCGTATAGCGACGGCTCCTGCGACTGTTCCGTGAACGCTAGGCGCTTCCTGATCATCGAGGAGGGGGGCGTGTACGGGGGCCACAGCCCGGGCACGCACCCGACCACGGCGTGGTCCATGCGTCGTGTCGTCCGCATCCAGCACACGACCAGGCGGTGCCGCCCGGTCACACTCGTGACGTGGGAGCCGGTCGGGCCGGTCCCCGCGAAGTCCCACTACACGAGCCGGGTGATCTCCATGCACTCGTTCCAGCGGTGGGCGAAGGAGGTGACCCGTGCGTAGGGACGGCAGCTTCAGCCTGAAGGTGAGCGACACCCGCTACGTGTGGTCGCCCGTGGATGTGAGCGTGGACCTGGCGAGCGGCCTGTCTGACCGGGCTGGTTGGCGATGCGATGCGCTGCCCGGCCTGCTCGTGTACTACACGCACCGGGCGCCGAACGACCGGTTTGACGGGAACCTGCCGAGTACCGTGAGTGCGTGCCACCACGAGCACGGCACCCGGTGCTGTAGCCCCGGCAGTCGGCCAACCGTTGTGCGGAGGGTCGTGTACCTGCACCTGCACACGAGCGTGGACTGGTCTGCGCCGCAGGAGATCGTGGTCAAAGCTGCGCAGCTGGACGGGGACCGCACGACGATCTCCGACATCCTTCGGGACGACTTCCGACCGCCCATGCCCGTGCCCGTCCTGCTTGAGCAGCACGGCGACGTGTGGAGCTACAGCAAGGAGCTGACCCAGCACTTGCGCAAGGTCGCAAAGGCCGAGGTCCTGCGCATTGCTGGGCAGGAGTACCGGCTCGACAACAAGGCGTCTCTCCGTGCCTGCGCAAAGTACCTGGACACCCTTCGGGGCGCGCCATGTACCGTGGTGGCCGGCATGGTGGACGAAGAGGAGTGTGCCGTGCACGTGCATGTGGTTCACCCGACAGGCAGCGCCTCCTTCAACCTGCATCTTGTGTGCGTGGGGGTGTCCGATGCGTAGCTGTGGAGCCTGCAACGCCTGCTGTGTGACGCACAAGGTGAACGGTGTGTCCGGGCTAGCCTACCCGCACGACGTGAAGCCCTGCGGCCAGGCGTGTAGCCACCTGCACCCCGGCAAGCGCACCCGACGGTGCCGTGTGTACGAGACCAGACCAGCTGGTTGTCGCACCTTCCAGTGCCTGTGGCTGGCCGGCATCCTGCCCGAGCACATGCGCCCGGACCGAAAGGGTGTGGGCGTAGTGCTCGACGTGGACGGTGTGTACGAGGACGTGGACGGTGCGCCTACTCTGCGCGAGCACATCGTGAAGGTGTGGGAGCTGTACCAGGGCGCCGCTTCCAATCCCCTCGTGCGGGAGACCGTGCGTGTGCTCGTCGAGGGCCAGGGTGTCCCGGTCTTCGTCATGCACAAGGGCTGCATCATGGAGGTGCACGCACCCGAGGGCAGCCACACCGAGCGCATGATTCGGGAGCGTGGAGGGGACCTGCGCGAAGTAGGCTTCCTGGACACGCACCCGGGAGGTGGCCTGTGATCTGGCCCACACTCATGCTGGCCTGTGCCTGCGGGGGCGTCACGTCTATGCAGGCGAGTGCGCACGAGATCGTGATCACAGTCCTGATCACAGGCGCACTCATGCTATGGAGTGCGTGCAACGACGGGCTGTAGGTACATATATGCTACACATGCACACGGCGGGGCCGGTCACATCTATTCGATGTCCGGCGCCGCAAATGCCTGTAATCCATGAGTTCACCGCTCGTGGTATGATGATGCTCCCCTGTTCGGACCGGCCGACAGCAGGGGTCAACCACTGGCCGGATGGAGAGAGACACATGGAACACACAAACACGACACCCGCCCACTCCCCTGCACAGGCAGCGCTTGTGCTCGTCCGAAGGCTGGCCGGCACCACGGAGCGGCTCTTTGGTGGGCAGTGGACGGGTATTGACTGGAGCCCCGGCGCCCTGCAGCGCTTGGGTGAGTGCATGGGGCTGATCATGGGTGTGAGCCTGTACGACGAGCCCCGCGCGGAGAGCCTGGCGCTGGATCTGGTGTCCTGCCTGGACCGGCTCAACACGTACGGTGGTGTGGACGACGAGGGCCGGCGCCTGTACCGGGTCCGCCTGTGCAGTGACGGCTCGTTGTGCGGCTTCAGCGTGTACTGGAACCGCCTGTGCACTCACACCAAGTGCGTAGACAGCGACGCCCTCAGGAAGGAGTGGGCGGAGCGCAAGGACAACCCAGACCTGCGTGGACTGTGGATTCGCAGGGACTGGTACACGAAGAAGTGGCGGCCCCTGCACAACAGCGAGCGAGTCGTGGGTGTGGACAATGACGTGTGGGCAGACGGCTACGCCATGTACGTGATGGCCTTCAACGGTGGGCTGCTCTTCCACGGGTTCGGACACGACCCGCTTGCTGTGCAGGTGGGCACTGCCCGAGCGTGGAGCCTGCACACGTAGGAGCACAAGGGCCGGGCACAAGCGGCCCGGCCCCGCTGCTCCGTCCACGGGGGTTTGCACTCAACCCCGTGGGCACAACACCGAGTGCACGGAGAGAAGACATGACCCTGGAAACCCTGAAGCTCTACACCCTGGCGCTGTGCTGCGCCGCACTGTATGTGGCGCCTTTTGCCCTCGGGAGCCTGTGATGACCTTCTGGCCGGAGGGCGTGTGATGTACACCCTGATCTCCCTCGCAGACGTCCTGCGCGCCTTTGCCCTGGTGTTCCCTGTGGAGACCGAGTACGTGCTCGCCCTGTACCTGCAGAGCCTGCGCACCGTCGGCGCTGTGTACGAGTGCGTGGGCGAGCACCTCGAAGACCCGGACCACGCCCTGGCGATGCACAGCTACGGCGCCCCGGTCAACGTGTGCGTGCCGATGTGGGACACGTCCGGAGCCCTGGACACGATCCTGCGCATCCAGCAGGTGTGCGCAGAGAACCCGCTGCCCGCCGAGCTGTCCTCGTGAGCGCGCGAGAAGCAGCTGAGTGCGTGTGCGTGTGGGCGATGGTCCTGTGCGTAGGCGCTGAGCTGATGCGTGTGTCCGGGTGTGTGCACTGGTAGGCGCACCCCGCACGCTGCACACCGAGACCCCGCTCCGGCACCACGCCGGAGCGGGGTCTCTTGCCTTCGGGGCCACAGCACACCCCGGATCGGCCTTCACAGCGCAACTACAACTTTCTCACTCGGACCCAGCACACCCGGCTACCCAGCGGTTACACTCACTGTGCCCCACAGCGGGGCACTGACCCGGCAGACCCCGGGAGGGAGAGAAGCAACCATGACCCGCAACCCCAATTCGATCGTGTGCATGATGACCGGCGCCACGCTGGCCACATCCCTCGGCAACCTGCGCAGCCGGCTGGCGGAAAAGTCCGCTCGCCTCGGCAAGAATGCCGGAAGTATCTACGTGACACAGCGCAGCAAGGCAGAGGAGGTCTCCCGGTCCACCTACGCTGACACCAAGGCGCACAACGTCAAGGTGCTGGCCCTGTGGGGCGTGGAAGCCGTGGGCGGTAAGGACGTGGATGCCCGTGTCTTGCGCCCCCTGGGAAGCAAGGCCCCGGCCCCGTCCAAGGCCCGCACCCAGAGCAAGCCTGCGACGAAGACCGGCACCCTGCCGAGCCTGCAGCGCGCCTCGGCACTCACTTCGGCACTGATCGCAGGCGACGACGAAACCGCCTGGCAGGTCCTGCGTGCCATCGCAGCCGAAGCCGCACTGCAGCCCGAACCTAGCAAGACCCCGGCACCTGCACCGGCCGCTACCGTGCGCAGCGCTGTGGACCTGCTCAAGGCCGAGGGCTTCGGCGTGACACTCACAGCGTAGCCAGACCCCGCACCCCGTCGGCTCCGCTCCGGACACCCGGAGCGGAGCCGACTTGCGTCAGGGCGCACGCCCAGAGCTGCCCGGACCCCGGGCCCCACAGCCCCGGCCCAAGGGCAGGTCGAAGGCCCTGAGGGCGCTGGCTCGGTCGGCGAGCATACACGCCTGGGGGAGCAGCGCCAGCTCGTGGGCCAGGGCCTGGGCGGCCTGGCGTGACGGGCCCGTCGGCACCACGCGGTTGACCAGTCCCAGGGCCAGGGCTTCGTCGGCCGCAACCGGGCGCCCGGTCAGGATCAGGTCGAGGGCCCGTCGGCACCGATGAGCCTGGGGAGCCCCGGCCCCCGCAGCCCCGGCCCGGGCCCCCACAGCCCCGGCCCGGGGCCCCGCCGGGCGTAGTGCCAGTTCGGCACCCCGCGGCCCCTTAGACCCACCGAGACCCTGCTCCGGACCCCAGCACAGCTGCAGCTATGGGGAGGCCCGGGGCGGAGTGTGGGGGGCTACGGGCGGGTGCAGTGTCCGGGATCGGCCTGGACAGCGGGTCCGCGGCCCCCCGCCGACCCGAGCCGGCCCCCCAGGTCCGGCCCCCGCCCCCCGCTCTGACTGTGCCGATCCCCCCGGGCCGTGCACAGGGCCGGGCTGTGCAGTGGGTCCGCTGTGCGGGGTGCGCAGCGGTGCACAGGGCAGGCCCCCCGCCGGGGCAGGCCCCCCGCCCCCCCCCGTGGGGCCCTCACTACTTAGTATTGGCCCCCCCGAGAAAATCCTCGGTTCTGGACCTTTGCCCCGTTCCTGGCTCGTCCGGGTCCGGTCGTCCCGATGGCTCCGGGTTTTTCTTTCGTCCGGGGTCCCGAGTTGTGATCTGGGGTCCTGCTCCGCGGGGCGCGGTGCTGTTCGGTGGGGTTCTGGTAGCTGGCTGAGAGGAGACACAGTTGTGGCTGCTCCCCGCCTGTGGCTGGGTGTTTCCCCTGGTTGGGCCTTGTCCCTGTGGTGGAGCTGGGAGTTGGTTTGTGCCCTGTGTGGGCGCCACCCGGGCAGTCCTTCAGGTCTCAGCGGGGGGAGGGGCAACCCTGCTCCCGGGAGACACCGCCTGTTGGCCTGCGCTCGTTTTGCGGTGGGGTGAGCTTCGCAGTCCGCTTCTCCGAGGACCCGGACCCGTCTTCGGGTCCTGTCGGGGTGCCCTTCCGCTCGGGCTTCGGCCCGGTCGGTGTTCCCCCTCGGGGTGTGGTCTGCTCTATCCGGTGGTTTGTGTTATCCTGTGCACCTCCTCGTGTCCCCTGTGAGGGTACCGGCCCCCGTCTTGATGTGCAAGGCGGGGGCCGTGTTTCCTTCGGGGGTGTGTTGACGGGTAGGGTGTGCACAGGAGGAGTCCTTCTTTGGCTGCTGCCCCGCACCGTCGCATCTCCGGCCAGCTCCTCAACGGGGTGTCGGCTTCGATGAAGGTCGACGGGTCGGTCACGCCGGTCGACTTCACCTTCTCGGGGAAGAAGGCTGCGGTCCGGTACATCACCGAGGTCGTGCTCACGATCCACAGCACGGGCATGGATTTGTCGGCGGCCGCGGAGCTGCGCACGCTTGGGGCTGCGGGGCTGTTGGGGACTGGGATCCGGCTGTTCGTCACCCAGGCCGGGCTGCCTGTTGCGGAGCTGGACCTGTTCCAGTCACCCGTCACCAAGATGGTCGACTTCTACCGGTACGGGGTCCAGGTCGGACACGTCGACTCGATCGCGGCCGGTACGGACGAGGTTGTCGTCACGATCTCGTGGCCGGTCGAGGCCCCGCTCACGCTGCGGTCCGGGTTCGAGGACGCGCTCACCCTCAAGGTGTCGGACGATCTCACGGGCCTTGCGCTCTTCGAGGGGGATGTCAGGGGGTGGGCGACGAGCTGATCCGATCGGATTGCTTGTTCCACCAGCGCATCCACGAGTCCGCGAACCACTGTAGATCGTCCGGCAGCTCCCGACGTCTCCACAGCCCATAGCTGACCCACTCGGTGTTTGGAAACGTGCGGACCCAGACCGGGATCCCGTGCGTCTCAACCTCGTCACGCGTCAGGGTGGGCAGGGTCCAGACGTTCCTGGTTGGTTGGTTGCCTTTTTTGATAGGGAACCGAGCACCGAGGTCGAACTTCGAGATGGTCACGGCTCCTCCTCTTCGAGAGGCACGCGGCAGTCGATCGTGGGGAGCATGACTGCCACCCTCACGGGCCCGGCCTCTGTCAGCTTGAACACGTCCCGTCGCCCGCCGCCGTGCTCGAAGTCGAGACACACCCCGCCCCGCAGGCCCTTTGTGCGCTCGCACTTGTAGCTCACGCACGGTGCGCCGTCTGCGGGGTGTCCACCGGGACAGGTCTCAGGCATCGCTCCGTCCCTTCATGCGCCGGATGGACTGGGCCAGGCTCAGGGCCAGCTGCTGCAGCCGGTTGCTGGTCTGCAGGTCCGGGTGGTTGTGGATGCAAAGCGCCGCCTCCTCGAATGCGGCATCACGTGCGGCCTGTTCCTTCTTGCTCGGCCTCGGCTTCTTGTCGGACACGGCTACTCCTCGGGTTCGCTGTGCAGGGGCTCGACACCAACCACTCCAGTCATGCCCCGGGCTACGCGCGCGTAGGGGTGCCGGTCACAGCGGGGGCCCACTGGGGTCATGGTCTTCGCCTGCCGGTGGCAGTCGTAGGGCTCACCCCCCTCCCAGATGATGCGGGTGCACAGCTCAGGCACCAGCCACCTCCCGCAGCTCGCCCAGTATGACCATGACAGCGTCCATGATGGCGATGGCGTCCGCATCGGTCCCGACCAGCATCCAGAAGCTGTACGCCTTGTGCCCCTCGGGTCCACCGCACACGAAGCGCTGCAGATCGTAGTCCACGGTCTCGATCGAGCCCTGGGGAGCCCCACCGAAGGGCTGGTTGGGCAGGGGCTTGATCAGCCGGATCTGTGGGATGGCGCCTGGGGGGCGGTGCCACTGTCCAGCGTGGGGGCCATTCAGGACAAGGTAGCGGTCAGGCACGGACAGCCTCCGTCAGGATCATGGGGGAGAGGACTCGGAAGGGGACGTCTGGCCGGGCGTCCCGGATTCGGGAGACGACCCGGGCGATCTCGGACGTGTCCTTCTGCGCGAAGTCGACGGGCATCACCATGTGCTTGCCCTCGTGCTCGGGCTTCAGCCAGCACTGCCGACCGTTCGCGGTCTTGCGGTCACAGCGCTCCACGAGCGGCCTCCATCTTCCTGCGGCGGCAGGTCCGGGTGTCGTGCCCCACCTCGGAGCACTCGGCACAGCGGCGGCGGCGGCGCTTCACCTTGGGCACGGGGATGCCGATGCGGCGGCAGTAGCTGTCCAGGGCGGACCAGCAGGCGCGGGACCCCTGCCCGGCCGGGTCGTCCAGGCCCAGGTGCTCAGCCATCTCCCGGTAGGTCATGCGCTCGTCCACGCGCAGACAATACGCGGTGTAGCCCTTCACCTCGGCTGCGTGCTGCAGCTCTTGGGTGTAGAGCTGCTCGGCGCTGACACCGAGGTGCTCCCGCCAGTGCCGGCGCAGCATGTTGCCGGTGACGCCCATCTCGGCCGCCAACAAGTCGGTGTCCTCGCCGGCCTTCCGGCGGACCCAGGCCCGGCGGAGTTCTTGTCGGCTCCGGTACTTCACGGCTCCACCGTTGTCCCGTCTGGACGCATAAGCGACCCCCAGCAGGCGATGGTTCCATCTGCGGTTTCGCGCGGGTTCGAGTTCACCCAGCGACCGCCGCATCGAGGGTGGGCAGCGGGAAGTGCCAAGTGGTGTGCCGGTCGGTAGCGCTGATCTTGTCGCCGGGATCGAGAAGAACGGCAGCCCCACACATCTCACAAGTCACCAGACCGACTCGGGCGCCCTCCGCAGTCCACTCCCGTGCTGGCGTGTAGCCAGGACTGCTGACCTGCTGTAGCTCGTCAGCCTTATACCACTGATCGCCCATGCGGAAGAGGCGGACAGTCCCGCCCCCAACATCCGTGATCCGTCCGATGCGGTCGTGGTGGTGTACGTGCCTCACCAGTGTTCCCTTATTCATGTCTGGTCCTCCTTGGGGTCGGGGGTGTAGGGGTCCATGTCGACGTCTAAGTCAAGCATCAGCTGCTCGGCCTGCTCGTGCGTCAGCAGGAACCGGGCATGGCCCGGGGGGCACTCGTGGTACCGCTCCAACCGCTCCATCGCAGCCCGGTAGCGGGCCCGCTCGGCCAGCATCTCGTGTCGGTCTGCAAAGGCCCTGGCCACCATTGAGTCAGCGTCTGCAACAGCCTTCTCGGTCCCGTGCTCGGCCTGGTATTGGCCTCCGTCCCCGTGGATACGGGCCAGGAGGTTGCCGAGGTCTCGCTCAGCCCGACCAGCCCGCGCTGTGGCGGCATCGCGCTCGGCCTCCAACAGTTCGATCCGGCTCGCGGCCCATCCCGGCTCTCGTCGGCAGAGCGTGTCGAGGGTGACGGGGTTGCCGTCGCTGTCGTAGCGCTGTCTACTCATGGTCAGCTCCGTACCGCCGATCAGCCTCGCCACCCGGGCAGAAGTGGACCTCGTCGAACTCCTGGCCCATAGGCGCAGCGCAGCCCTTCCAGGGGCACGGGGTCGGGTAGGCGTCCTCGTCGCCCCAGATGATCCCGGCCTTCCGGTTGCTGTGGAGGCCACGATGTCCTGGGATCTTGGTGCAGACCAGCGGGTCGGGCTCGTTCATCCTGCCGTACCGCGCCGAACAGGGCGGGTGATAGTCGCTGGCGTACTTGTAGGGGTCGCTCATGTCTGGCCCTCCTCGGGCTCGGGGGTGAGGAGGGCTCTGGCCCGACCGACTTCTCGGCGTAGATAGACCGAGTCCCCGCTCTCGTTGTGGGCGACAGCGGCGGCACCCGCAAGCGACTTCAGCGCAGCCCGGTACCGGTCCCGCTCAGCAGTCAGCGCCCGGACCGCCACCGCCAGCTCGTCGGCACTCTCGCACAGGGCCCCGAGGGGTATGGTCCCGGTGTC
>Ga0114934_10000069_pt1 | contig 52180 bp, 43 predicted proteins | sample 4SBtaG_2_FD_99695 | JGI IMG/M metagenome (GOLD analysis project Ga0114934, IMG submission 99695) | Deep subsurface microbial communities from Kolumbo volcano to uncover new lineages of life (NeLLi) - 4SBTROV10_white metaG | ecosystem: Environmental > Aquatic > Marine > Volcanic ...
AACTGCGGGGGTATATGCCGCAGCCAGTAGCCCCGGTTGGGTTTTTTTTGCAGTGAGTCCGCAGCATCCAGATTGGCATGCTGCTTGCTCCCCTGGCTGCGTGTCGTCGTGGTGGTTCCCCCGAAAGCTACTACTTCGGTCACTGGCGGTCGGCGGCCTGAGTCGCCGGCCGTTTTTTTTGTGCCGCGGCCCCCAGCGCTGCAAGCATGAGCAATACGCTCAGGCACGGCAGCCAGTCTCCCCCCAGGCTGTAAGGCCCTGGCCCAGGCCCCGGCTGTACCACGAATAATCCCACGCGCGCCGAACGCGGTCTGAGCGATCCTGCGAGCGAAGCGTCAGCGGCCAGCAGTACGCTGATGCCGGTGGTCGTTGAGCGCAGCAGGGGCAATCCGTTTTCTACCGTCCGGGGCGTGGTGAAGGCCAGGTGCTGCAAGCGGCCCGCTCCCGCTTCGAACCAGGAATCGTTGGACAGGTTTACCAGCAGGTCTGCCCCCGCGCGCGCCGCGCTCCGTGACGCCCCGGCAAATACACCTTCAAAGCAGATCAGCGGGGCGATGCTCCACCCGTCGAGTTCAAACAGCACGCGCCTGCTGCCCGGCAGGTAGTCGAGCGGATCGGCGCCAGGCAACCAAACGGGCCTGTACTCCAACCACTGCAGTAGTCTCATCTTGTCGTAGACTTTCCATTCGCCCACCGCGGGGTCGAAGAAGTAGGCCGAGTTGTATAGATGGGCGCGGCCGTCGCCGCGATCTTCGCTGCGCATGCTTCCCAGCAGCACCGCCGCGTTCTGCTGCCTGGCGAGCTCTTCGACACGTTGCTTGCTGGTCGCGTCGAAGAAGCGGGGTACAGCTGCTTCGGGCCAGACGATGAGGCGGGCGTCGGCAAGTTCGGGTCGGCGGCTGAGCTCGAGCTGGAGATCGAGGTGCGAGCTTTTTTTCGCGGGATCCCACAGGTCGTGCTGGCCCAGTCCCGGTTGTACCACGGCGACCTTGAGCGGGGGGAGCATGGGCTTATCGGCAGCAGGCAGTCCGACCAGGGCCGATAGTACGAAGGCGGCGAGCACCCCGCCCGCAACTGCGGCCGAGCGCAGGGCCTGCTCGAGCCGTTGATTCTCGATCCACGCCACCGCCAGGGCGCCTCCGAAGGCCGCCGCCAGCCAACCGGGCAACCAGGTACCGCCCAGGCGTATGAGGGCGAAAGAGGCGGGCACGTCGTGGAAGGCCTGGCCCAGCAGTCCCCAGGGATTTCCGCCCAGCAGGCTGGCGCGGGCAAAATCCCAGGCCGTCCAGGTACAGGCGAAAGCCAGCACTCGCAAAACCGGTGGCAGCGGGTGCAGTCTGGAGGCAAAAAGCGCGAGCAGGGCGGAAAAAAGGGCCACGTGCAGGCCCGTAAAGCCCAGCGCGAGGGCCGCGGCTCCGCCTCCGCCCAGGTCAAAGTAACGCAGGGCGGCCTGGGCTATCCACGCACCGGTGCCCCCGAGCGCAAAAGCCCAGCCAAACAGCAGTCCGGCCAGCAGAGCGTGCCGGGGCTTGAGCGGGTTGGCCGGATCAAGCAACAGCAGCGCCAGCGGTGCTGGTGCCAGCAGGGCCGCCCACGAGAGGTCAAACGGCGGAAACGCAGTGATGTATACTAAAGCGGCTGCCAGGCATCGCGCCGGCAGTCGTGCTAGAGGGGGCGGTGTGCTCGAATCCTGCACGGCAGGACTCTCGATACTCGCGGGCCGATATGACTGCAAGCAAGGAAAGCCGCTTCGCAACGATACTCGCGCCGGGCCTTGTACAGGTCATGGTCGCTCTCGTGGCCTCGGTGGTGGTAGCGATGGCGATTTTCGCTTCGGTAGACCGGGTGGGCAAGAGTTTTCCCGGGTTCTTCGTCTGGGAGAACCTGGTCGTACCGGCGCTGGGCGAGGCCAACTGGACAGGCGCCGAATCGGGGGTCGAATACCTGTCGTGGCTGCGTTCGGCCGACGGGCGCACGCTGCGCAACGGGCGCGAGCTCACCGAGATGGTGGAGGGGCTGAGCCCCGGTACCAGCCTCAGCTATATTTTTGAGAAAGAGGGACGGCTGGCCGAGGTCGAAGTCGAGGTGATGCGCTTCGGCTGGCGCGAGTGGGTCTCGGTGCTGGGCCTGTTCAACTTCGACGCCGCAGCGCTACTCATCCTGGGCATAGTTGTTCTCTACATGAAGCCCGACGACCCGGCCGCGCGCGCGCTGTTTCTCTTCAGTGCCAACGGGGCTGCTTATCTCGCGGCTTCGGCCGACATGCAGGGCAGTTACCTGCTGCGGATGCCGTACTTCTTTTTCTTCAACCTGTTACCAGCCACTACCTTCTACCTCGTGAGTTGTTTTCCGCTGGGTCGCATCAGGCGGCGCTGGGAGGACGGGGTGTTCGCGGCCTTGCTCGGCCTGGGCTTCGCCTACGGGATTGCCACCAACTACTTCTATTTTCGCGACCACGATCTATTGCTCGTACTTGAGCGAATGAGTTACCTGCCGGTAGCGCTGGGCGCTGTCATGGCCCCGGCCTTCTACGCCTACTATTTTTTCACCACCGACAGCCTGGTGGTCAGGCAGCGCACCAAGGTGGTGTTGTTCGGCACCGCGTTGGCGTTTGCCCCGATGGCCGTGGTCTTGCCGGCCGTCTTTGTCGGCGGCGCGGACTTGCCCGTCAACCTGAGCACGGTGCTGTTCGTGGTCTACCCGGTCAGTATCGGCTACGCGGTGGCCCGCCACGACCTCTTCGGTATCGATCGTGTGATCAAGCGAGCCTTGGTCTACACCGTGCTTTCGGCCCTGGTACTAGGCATCTATACCCTGACCCTGGGCACGGTGGATTATCTTTTCGAAGGCATGACGGCGGCCGCTTCGCGGGTGACCGAGGGCGTACTCATCCTCGGGTTGCTGCTTGCCAGTAACCCCAGCCGTGCGCGCATCCAGGCTTTCGTTGACAGGGTGTACGACCGGCGTCGCTACGACTACCGGGGGGCGGTAAGATCGGCGTCGCGCAGTTTCAGCTCGATACTCATCTTCGAAGAACTGGTTCGGGCGGTACTAGAGCTGGTGGACGAAACCCTGCAGCCGGTGTGTGCCGACATACTGTCGGTTGATAAAGACGGAGCTGTTTACAGGCGAGGGCGCCTGGCCCATGCGGCCGGAGAGCAGGGTGGCGTGCGCACGGGGCTGGATGGCGCGGCTGCCTCCAGCCTGGCTCCGCTGGCCAGGGGCTTGAACGAAGTTGACCTGCTGGCGGAGGACCGCCAGGTCCGGGATGGCTACCCATCCGACGTCCAGGACGCCATGCGCGAACTGGGCGCCGTGTTCGTGCTACCCATGCGCCTGGAGGGGCGCTTGGTGGGCATGGTGTCGGTCGGCCAGCGTCGCGCTGGCGGCTATCACGGCGGCGACGACGTCGAACTTCTGCGAACGGTCTGCGACCAGCTGGCGGTGGCACTCGAGAACGCGCAGGCCTATTCGCGCATCGATCAGCTCAACCGCGGACTCGAAGAAAGCAACCTCGAGCTCAACCGTACCAACATCGAGCTGCGCGAGACCCAGGGCCTGCTGGTGCAGAAAGAACGCCTGGCAGCCGTTGGCGAGTTGTCGGCCGCCGTCGCCCACGCCATACGGAATCCGCTCGCGGGCATCAAGGCCGCCGCCCAGCTGGCTATCCTTGAAGTCGAACAGGAAGAAGGCGCCGATCTGGACGAACAGGTCGCGCTCAGGGACATAGTGTCGGAGACCGATCGTCTCAGCGACCGCATAGCAGCGTTGCTCGATTACTCGCGTCCTTTTGAACCCAGCCTCACGCCGGGGTCGATGGAGAAACTGGCCGCCGAGGTCATGGCCCTGTCAGCCGGCAAGGCGACCGAGCGTTCCATTGAACTCCACTGCCAGCCCGACCCCGCGCAGCCGCCGGTGCTGATAGACAAGGTGCTGTTCGAACAGGTGATAATGGAGCTGGTGGCCAACGCCATAGATGCTTCACCCGACGGAGGCAAGGTGCGGGTCGCGTGCGGGCATGACGACGAGCTGGCGTGGATCGAAGTGATCGACAGCGGCGCGGGCATAAAGCCGGACAAGGCTTCGCGCATCTTTGACCTGTTTTTCACCACCAAGGCGTCGGGTACGGGCTTCGGGCTGGCCACGGTCAAAAAGATCGTCGATCAGCACGGCGGTACGGTTAGGGCTGGGAACGCCGAGCAGGGCGGGGCTACCTTTCGCGTAGAACTCCCCCTGGTCTGACCCAGCCGGGGGTTGGTGGCAGCTGCGCGCGGCTCTCAGCGCAGCGAGTGCTTGTCGAGCCGGTAGCGCAGCGTATCCCTGGACATCCCCAACAGCTTGGCCGCCTGCACCTGGTTGTTGTCGGCGGCTTTCATCGCGCTGGTGAGCAGGTTGGCCTCGACGGTTTCCAGCGGGATCGGCCCCTGTGAAAAATCAACCTCGAAGTCGGCCGTCGCAACGGTGCCCGTGTTTTGCGCGGGAGTACCGGCAGCCGGAAAAAAAGCGAGATCCTGGACTTCAAGGGCCCCGCCGCTGTGCATGACCAGGGCGCGCTCCAGGGTGTGGCTGAGCTCACGGATGTTGCCCGGCCATGGGTAGTTGACCAGGGTTCGCATGGCCTCGGCGCTTATCCTGGGCAGCGCCACGCCGTAGTCGGTCGCGTGTTGTTCCAGGAAGTGTTGCGCCAGGATTTCGATGTCACCATCGCGTTCCCTCAGGGCGGGTAGCTTGATGTTGACCACGTTGATGCGGTGATAGAGATCCTCGAGGAAGTTGCCCTCGGCGACTTCCTTTTCCAGGTCCATGTGACTTGCCGCCACGATGGTGCAGTTGATCCTGCGGTCGCGGGTGCTGCCCAGGCGACGCACGGTCTTCTCGTCGATGATCTTGAGCAGCTTGGATTGCAGGGGACGGGCCATGTGGCCGATCTCGTCGAGAAACAGGGTGCCGCCCTGCGAGGCTTCGACCAGCCCGGTCTTGGAATTATTGGCGTCGGTAAACGCGCCCTTCTCGTAACCCATGAGCTCGGCCTCGAGAAGGTTCTCGGGAATGGCAGTGCAGTTGACCTCGATGAAGGCCTGCTCGGCCCGTGGCGAGGCGTTGTGCACCGCCCGCGCAACCAGGCCCTTGCCGGTCCCGGTCTCACCCGCGAGCAGCATGGTGGGGCCTTCGCCATCGGCCTTTTTCATGCCGGCGAGCCTGGTCACCAGCTGCCGCACCTGGTCGATGGCCGGCGACCGGCCGATGATGCCCCCCTGTTCGGGTACCGCGAGGTCGCGTTCGCGGTAGTACTCGAGCTCACGACGTACGCCGGCACCTTTCAGGCAGCGGTTTATAACGAGGGCGAGTTCGTGCAGGTCGACGGGCTTGCGCAGGTAGTCGGCCGCCCCGTCGCGCATTGCCTTGACGGCGTCCTCCACCGTGCCGTAGGCGGTCATCATGATCATGACCACGTCCGGCCAGGACTCGTGCACCCTGGTCATCAGTTCCATGCCGCTCATGCCCGGTAGCCTGTTGTCGGTAAACAACAGGTCGGGGGGACCCTCCGAGATAACCGCCAGTGCCTCTTCGGCCGTTTCATACTCACGGGACTGGTGGCCCATCTTGACCAGGGCGCGGGCCAGCGTGCGCCGCAGTACCTCCTCGTCTTCAACCAGTATTATGTCGGCCATATTCCTGACAGCTCCTCAAGCCCCCCGTATGGGTCCGGGCAAATCCCTCACTGGGGCAAATCACTCACTCCAGTGTAACCAAAAAGAGCCATAAATAAAGGCTCTCCCACTTGGCACAGCAACTGCATGCAAGTTCCGTGAACAGTCAGGCCCGCTGCGGTTTTACAAGTAACAACAAGGCAACAGAGGCTGCCAGGAGCAGGTCCTGCGTGGTTTGAGCCGGGATCGTGGTGGAAAAAATTTCCCCGGATGAGGGGGTGCGTAGGCCGAGAGGCATTTTTGCCGTTGACTATCATGTTTTCTGGATGGAGTGTTGGGGTGGGGCAGGACTTGGGATTTTCTATTAAAACAGGCGCCACGAGCGCTTTGCTGGCCGCAGTTATACTGCTGGCGGCCTGCCCCTGCGCGCATGCAGGCCTCACTGACCCCAACCTTGCCATCGGCCGGGTTACGGCCACGCCGTCGGGCTCGGGCTCGGTGGTCGACGTTCTGGGCAACTGGGAGTTCGACGCGCTGATGCAGGTGGAGTTTCCGTTGACGCTGGTAGTGAGCCAGGGCGAAAACTTCGTGCGGATACCTGTTAACGGCCAGGGAGCAGACAGCGGCAGCCTGCCAGCATTGATAGACGGGCTGGACCCCTCGGAGATCGCGGACCTCGAAGCCGCTGCCTTGCCGGCGGCCCAGGCATCGCTGCTGCGCGTGGAGCCGCATCGCATCACGGTGTCGCTGCCGGCGCTCATAGGTGACGGCCAGGTGTCGGTAGAAATTTACGTGATCGTACCCGACCACGGTGGATTTGTGAGCAACCGCGTGTCGGTTGAAGTTGCGGGGATAGATCCGTGAGGCGTGTTTTACCCAGGCTGCTCGTCGCTTCGATTGCCGTCCTCCTACTGGGTGGCCCGGCGACGAGCCAGGTTTTCAACGGCGACCCGGTAGATCCGGCCACGGGCCTGGCCTATCCCATGCTGCCCGGCCTCGAGCTGGCGCTGCCCGGACCGGACCTGCGCTGGAACACCGGCGACGAAAGCATCGATACTTCGATCACGGGCGACGTTGACCTCGTGATACGCGTGGGCACGGTGAACTCCGCTGTTATTCCCGCGCCGTCTTCGCCGCTGCAAGAGGTGTCGGCCGGTGGCATGGGGGCCGACGGCGGGCAGTTGCTGCCCTTCACAGTAATGGCGAGCGACGGTTCGCTGCCCGGTAACGTCGCCAGCTCCTCGGAGCTCGACGCCCGCGGCGTGGCCGTGTTTGCCTTCGCTGACCTCGACGGCGACGGGTTCATCGGACCCACCGACTCCGACGGCAGCGCTGATTATGCGCTCGAATTGCAGGAAGCCTGGGCCTACGCGGCGCAGCAGACCGGCTTGCTGCTCGCAGGTCGCAGCCAGGGTACCATCGGCCTGCAAGTGGGAGCCCCGGCCAGCATGGGCGGCCTCACTGTGGCCCTTTGTGCCGGCGCCTACACGGGCGTAGACAGCAATAGTCTTTTCATTGACGGCACGCCCTTGTTTACCGCCTGGCCGTTCTACCCGCCACTTGATCCGGCCAGGGTGGTGGGCAACGGAAACGCACCGCCGCCTGACCCGCTGCTGCCGTCACAGGTAAAGTTTGAACCCGGTCACAACTGGCTTCCCCCTCCCGGCCATCCGCTGGTGGGTACCCCCTTTGCTCTGCCGCTCGACGGCAGCTCGTTGTCAATAGACCGGGCCGTGGTCTTCAGCGGAGAAGCAGTAGGAGCCGCCTTGTTCGTGGAGGTCGACCCGACTGCTTTCATGCCGGGTGTTCGCAACAGGCTCAAGCCGGCACCGTCTGCCGATGGCAGCGGCAGGGTCCTGGTGCTGCCCGTTGAAACAGCCAGCCTGCTGGTCGACGGCGATAGCAGCCGGCGCAACTACAGGCTGCTACCGGTTGACTCGCTGGGCAACGTGGCTGACCCGCCCCCTACAGGATTGTGGCTCAGACTCAGGGCCAGCGGCGCCGTTGCGCTGCACTCGCCCGATACCGACGGCGATCGCTTCCACGAGAGCCTGGTGCTGGTGAGCGCGGCCGGACTGCAGGTGATCCTCGACGACGTGGGGCTGGACGGTACCGGGCGCGTGGAGATCGTGCAGGGCACTTCGGGCGTGCAGCGAGTACTGTCGGTAGCCGGCGCGCTGGCCACCGACAGCGACGGTGACGGCGTTGGTGACGACGGCAGTGGCAGCGGCGTGGAAGGTGACTTTTTCTGCAACGACGAGCTCGCCAGCATGGGTCTGCCCTGCGATGACAACTGTCCCTTTACCATCAACCCCTCCCAGTTTGACGACGACGGCGACGGCGTTGGCGACTGTTGCGATGGCGGATGCGTCATAGACCCGGCCGGCGACGGCTGTTCGGAGTGCCTGCCCGCGTCCCCGGATTTCGCCCCGTCGAGGTCATTCTCACGGGCGGTCCTGAAGCTTAGCAATCCGCTGAACGGCAAAGCGCAGAGGGTTCGTTTGCGCGCGCTGTTTACCACCAGGGCCGGTGGTTCGCTGGCTCCCGACGCAGAACTGCTGACGATGTTGTTAGAGAAGGGCCAGGTGGAGCTGTACCGCGGCGTGCTCGATTCGCAGATGGAGCCTGGCGCCGGGGTGAGCCCGGGCTACTCGTACCGCGACAAGGCTGGCCTGGTCGATGGGCTGCGCAGGGTCCGGTTGAAGAACAGCGCCTCGTCGCGCTGGCGTATTTATGCCAAGGCTCGTGGACTGGGGCTGCTGGCCAACCCCGGCCAGGGTACCGTGCGGCTGTCGGTGGATATAGGCGACGACGTCTTCTCGCTGGTCTTTGACTGCCAGTCGGGTGGCGTGACCACCCGCTGCCGTTATCGCCCCGCCAGCTGAGCCGCGGCCGATTTCTTTTCGGTCCCTGTTTCAGCGCTGATCCTGTTTCCATTTGCCCCAGCCTCGGGGCAGCTGCCCCAGTTTGCTACCCCCCTGATGGGGGCAGGGTCGCTGGTTCCCCGTAAAATCAGGCTTCCGTCGGTGGCACCGCTCTTGCTTATACGAGGGCTCCCCCCGGGCGTTTTTGGGGATTTGCCCCCGGGAACAACAACGGAGGACAGGAAATATGATTACAAGAATAACTGCAGTAACAGGGATGGTGGCGATGCTGCTTCCCTCGGTAGCCGTGGCTGCCGTGTTGAACGTGCCTGGAGAATTCTCACGCATAGACGACGCGGTTGATGCCGCTTCTGCTGGTGACACGATCGTCGTCGCACCTGGTACATATACCCGGCGCGTACGCGTTCGCAGGGTCGATAACCTGACCATCGACGGCGGCGGGGCTGCCATCATGCAGGTTGATTCTGATGACGACGCTTTTCGGGTGCGTGAGTCTGACAATGTCACCATCAACGGTTTCATCATCAACGGTGGCGAGCGCGGCGTGAGGGCAAAACGCTCTTCGGGCCTTGCCGTGACCAATAACGTGATGAACAACGTTGAGGAAGGCGTGCGACTGCGCGAGTGCACTGACGCCACCATTATGAACAACCAGGTTCTCGGCACCAGCAGGGGCCGTGGTATACGCATCGATAAGTCCGACGGCGTCACTGTCGACGGCAACTCGGTCTCAGGCGCGGCGCGTGAAGGCTTGAGGGCCAAGCGGGCCAAAGGTCTCTGGGTCACGGGCGGTAGCTTTGACGGCAACCGCGGTGGCGTGAGACTGACCCGTGTGGGCGCTGGTACCAGCGTCGACTCCCAGGTGACCGGCATATCGGCCAGCGGTAACACGCGTACCGGTATCAGGGTCAGGGGCGGTGCTGGCACCTCGGTGTCAGGCAACACGGCCAACGACAACGGTCGTTACGGCCTGCGCCTTGAAGGATCCTCGTTCTCGATGGCAGCTGCCCAGGCAGATAACTCGGCCAGCGGCAACTGCAGCGGCGACTTCCGCGTCAACTACGAGACCGTCGGAGGTGGCTGTGGCGGCTCGACATCGACGAGTTCCACCAGCAGCACCAGTATGCCCGGAAGCTCGACCACGACCATGCCTGGTACGTCGACCACGAGCCTGCCCGGAAGCTCGACCACGACCATGCCTGGCACGTCGACCACGAGCCTGCCCGGTGCCTCGACAACCACGGTGATCGCACCGACCACGACGGTGATCGCGACGACCACGACGGTTATCGCACCGACCACGACGGTTCCGGCGGTCTGATTGGTTAACAAGCCGTCCCTCGGCTGGTGGCTCGCTACAGCCACTTGTCCGCCGGCAGGGCTGGAGCCCGGGATCGAAAGATCCCGGGCTTTTTTCTTCGGGGCTGGTCGAGCGCCGGCCGCGGGTGCCTAGTCGCAACTCTCCCTTGTAACAGGACTGCGCTGGCAGGCCATGCTGTCGCGCATGCCCGCAGACACGAAGGCGCAGGCGTTCATTATTGCCGCCTGCCGAGCCTCGGCCACGGTGCTTGCCGCTACCGTGCGGCACTTGTCTCGGCCCTTGTAGCTCACGCAGATCTCGCAGCTGTGTTCCGACATCTGTACCGTGCCGTACACCAGCACTACGGCGAGACCGCCGAACAACAACAGCCCCGCCTGGCCCGCGCGTGGAATCTTGATAGCCATCTGGGAGCAAGTTAGCAGTCGTTGCCGTGAGCGGCAACGCGCGGACGGGTCTTGGACGGGGGACGCGGCGAGTCTATAAAGCCCGTGTGAGCGATGAACCCGGATCGACGGCGCAGGCCGAACACCTGCTACGCGGACTCAACGAAGCGGGCGCTGCGCCGCTCGAGCTGGTTGAGAAGCTGGCCGGGCTCGCCCGCGTTGGCGCCGAGGCGGCGCTGTTGGAGGCGTTGCAGTCGAGCGAGGGCGATCGCAGGCTTGCCGCAGCCCTGGCGCTGGCACGCGCGGGCCTGGCAGGCGCCGCTACTTCGGACGCTGTATCGACCGGGGCTGTATCGACCGGGGAGCAGGTGCAGCGGGCCTTGCTCACGGGCCTTGCCGACCCCCGCAGCGACAGGCGCTGGGCCGCTACCGTGGAGCTGGCTGGCCTGCTGGCCTCGGCGCCAGCCGCCTTGCAACTGCTCAGTGTTCTTTCGCAGGAGGGGAGCCCGCTGCAAAGGCGAATGGCGTTCTACTGCATGGCCCGCGCCGGGGCGGGTGAAGAAACGGTCTTGCTCGACGGGCTGGCCGACCAGGAATCGCTCGTGGTGCTGGCGGCTCTTTCGGCCCTGGGGCGGCTGGCCGGCATCTCGGACGCTGCACTGGCTTCGGTCGAGCGACTGGCCGATGAGCACGGCGATTCAGCGGTCAGGAGAACGGCGTCGGAGTACGTCCGGAGGTTGAAGAGATGACAAGCAACAACAGCAACACCGAAGAACTGGCAGCGGCTCACTGCTCGCCCTGCGCCGAGGGCTCGCCGGCCATGGACGCGGGCGATGCCGGCCAGCTGCTCGGGGCGCTGGATGGCTGGAGTATACAAGGCGGGCACCACCTGCAACGCAGCTGGGAGTTCAAGAATTTTGTTACTGCCCTGGACTTCGTCAACCGGGTGGGCGAGGTCGCCGAAGCCGAGCAGCATCACCCTGACATCATGCTCGCCTGGGGAAGGGTGGAGGTCTGCGTGCACACCCACAGCGTGGGTGGCTTGAGCCGCAACGACTTCATACTCGCTGCCCGCATCGACCAACTGCGGCGCTGAGTTTACCGGCTACCGAGTTTACCGGCTGCCGAGTTTACCGGCTGCCGAGCGGCCGTCAGCGCGTTTCAGTGCAGCGTGTCGGTGGCCGGGTCTTCGTCGCCTTTGCCGCCGTTTACCGCGTCGGCCTTGGCCTTGCCCGCCTTGCGGGCCCTGGGCTTGGCCGCTTTTGATTTTTTGACCTCTACCCTCGCGGGCTCTTCGCTCGGGCTACTGTCGTTGGCGAGATCGGCGGCCGGCGACTTGTCCTGTCTCGCCTCCAGCCAGCTGCCGTACAGCCATCCCAGGAACCGGTCGGCCGCGTCTATGACGGCCTGGCTGCGCAACGAGGGGAATATCTCGAAGGCGTGCTGGGCACCGGGGATCTCGGCGTACAGTACTTTCTCGTCGGAGGCTTCTTCGAGGGCCGAGCTGAACTGCCTGGCTTCTTCCACCGGCACCAGGCTGTCGCGTTCGCCGTGTATGATGAAAAACGGTGGCGCGTCTGCGTGCAGGCGATCAAGGGGCGAAGCCTTGCGGTACTCGTCCGGCGCTTCTTCGATGGACGCCTTCATTACCTTTTCTTCGAGCACCTTGAGCAGGCCCTGGTTGTAGAGGTTGGAGTTGCGGTTGGTGAAATCGTAGACGCCGTAGAAGGGTACGCAGCCGGCTACCGAGGTGTCGACGTTTTCAAAACCGGGTTGGTACTCGGGGTCGTTGGCCGTAAGCGCTACCAGCGCCGCGAGGTGTCCGCCCGCCGAGCCGCCGGTCGCGACCAGGAAGTCGGGGTTGGCCCCGTAGTCGGCGCCGTGTTCCCGTATCCAGGCTATCGCGTGCTTTATGTCGACCAGGTGGTCGGGGTAGGTGGCGTGCGGGCTGAGCCGGTAATCGACGCTCACGCAAACCCAGCCGCGCGAGGCCATCTGCTGCATGAGCGGGAGTCCCTGTTCGTTCTTGCTGCCGATGACCCAGCCGCCGCCGTGGATCTGCAGCAGGGTGGGGCAGTTGGAGGGAGCCGAGCGGCTGCGGTAGACGTCCAGCCGAAGGTTTATGCCGCGCACGCGCCGGTAATGTATGTCGGCCACGCGCTCCACGTCGGGCAGGGCAATGGGGAACGGCCGCGCGATAGGCTTCCAGCGGATCTCGGAGTCAAAGGCCTGCCGCCTGTCGTCGGGTACGGTGTCACGGTAGTCGGCTCCGAGGCCACGCCTGAGTACCGACTCCACCAGCGCGGGCGTTTCAGTGGCGCCCCACCACTCCTTGAGCAGGGCGGCCCAGGAGCCCAGCAGCAGGAGCATGCCGATGTTACCGAAAAGTGAATCCAGTGCGCCGCCCGAAGCCAGCATCATGGCGAGCAGGGCCTGCAGCGCCACGTTGTGAGGGGCGAGCTCGCCCACCAGCCACCCGGCAAAGAAACTCAACGCCGAGGTCTTGTCGCCCGTGTAGGTGGGCCGGTAAACATTCCAGGTGAACCAGGCGCTCAGGGCGCCGAGCAACAACATCATAAGGGCCATAAGGGGGGTCTCCGTGGGGCCGCGTCAGCCGCGGCCGCAGCCCGAGCCTATAAGCGGGGCTGTTCTTACGCCAGCCCGCCCCCCGGCGCTATACGCAGAATTTCAGGGGCAGGGGCTACCACCGTGGCACAAGCCGTCGTTCTCGAAGTCAAAGAACAACGGGTTGCTGAAGGCCGTGGCCATGATTCCACCCTCGCCCAGGTTCCACGGCGGCGAAACCCCGGAGTCGGTGAGCTGGCCGAGACTGACGTTGGTGAAGCTGTCGTGCTCCAGTTCGGCGGGGTTTACCGGAAACAAGGGCCGCGACACACCGTCGGTACCCCTCACCACGACAATGATCCAGGTGTCCTCGCTTACAGTAACCGGGATGGAGAGGTCGGCCTCAAGCCGCTGGCCCGCCCCGCTCACTCCAACAGTGGTGTTGACGGTGAAGTCTACGCCGGCCGTGAACGTGGCAGCAGGTACCGCGTCGCACTTACGCTCGGCTACGCCCAGGTAACTGAGCGCTGTTTCGCAGTCGGGGACCGTGTTCATGTAGACGTCGACGGAATCGAACTCGGCCCAGGTGGGCGATTCGACGTGCAGCTCAATAGTGCCGCTGCCTCCCGTGGCTGCAACCGTCAGGGGGTCGGCCAGCCCGTGACTCGCGGTGGCGGCTGCGTCACCAACGAGGTTAACGAGCATGAAAAGCCCGTTGGCCCCCACCGCCCGGCCGGCGTTGACGTTGAGCGCCAGCAGGGCGGGATCTATGTCCCCGGGCAGGTCGGTGGCCGACGCTACATAGGTGCGCGGCGAACCGGCCGGTAGCACCGCCGCCTGGTGGGTGTCGGAGTCGGCTATACCGGTTTTGAACAAACCCTGGTTCAAGAGACCTATCCAGTCGCCCAGGTTTTCGTGTAGGAAGGTCTCGGTCTGCCCGCGTCCGCCTTCTATCCATACTTCGAGCGCCGTGTAGTCGTCGGAGTAGAGGTTGGACACGGTGGGGTCGAGTCGGAGAAACGCCGACAAGTTATCAGGCGACGGTGCGCAGACACCTCCGTCAGCAGGGCAATCGCGACCGAGGCCCTGGACGTTGCAGACACCGTCGGGGCACTCCGTGTCGTCGGCGCAGTCGAGCCCGTCGTTGGCACCACCACGACAGATCTCGGGTGCGCAGGGCAGGCCGATACGCCAGCCCGCCGTGCAGGCGTAGACCAGCGAACTGGAAGCAGGGGGGGCGACCTGGGTGTCGATGCCCAGGTCGGCGAAGTGGCTCTTCACGTGATTGATCTGGATCACCTGGGTGGCCGGGTCAAAATGCGCGAGGATTTCTGATGGCAGCAGGTCGTAGCTGCCCAGCGACGGGTATCCCTGGCCCGGCACGGTGCCGGCACGTCCCCAGTCAACCGCACCGCCTATGGGCGAGGCCGGGTCGACGGCCAGCGGCCAGGTGTTGAAGTGGCCGTAAGAGAACGTGGTCAGCTCGTTGCCCGGCGCTGTTTTTATCAGCGCGCTGGCTCCCATGTCGGCGACCTCGTCGCCGAGGTCGTGCACGAAGTCGTGGTCGGTGTTGGCGAAGAAATCCACGCCCTCGGCCAGCATGGTCAGCAGTCTGCGTTCGCGGCTCACCGCGCTGTCGGGGCTGTTGATCATGTGCACGTGGGTGTCGATCGACACGAAACCGCTGGTGTCGACCACGCGGTTCACCGTCGCGTTCACGACCGTGGTAGCTCCCCCGACCAGGGTGACCGCTTCGTCGTACACGTCGTACTCGGCGCCGTGCGAGACCACCACGTGGTAGCTGCCCGGCTCAAGCTCGGTGGTGGGCGAGCTGCCGCTGATGCCGGCGTAGATGGTGCTCGCGACGCCAAAAATGTCGGCATCCTTTTCTTCGAATGGTGTGCCGAAGTAGCGTCCGTGGTTTTCGATCAAGCCGGCCACGCTGTCGAGGTTGCGTGGGTCGGGGCTGGCCTCGAAACCCACTATGCTGATCTTGGCCGCCAGCGGCACCCCGTTGTGATCGACCACGTTGACCTGTATGGCCGACGATTGCGGAAAGTCGATGTCCACGACGGCGGTTTTCTTTTTCTTCACCGTCACCGGGTGGCTCGTCGGCTGGCTGGCGCTGCCCTCGTAGGGGATCCCATGGGCGCGTACTTGCACGTCGTAGGTGTCGGGCACGACGTAGGCACGGTAGAATCCGTTCTCGTCGGTGAGAGTTGCCGAGTACACGTTTATGCAGTTGCTGCTACCGGCAAAGCCACACCTGTTGCCGGGAAACTTGGTTAGGGCCACGTGGGCGTTGGCCACCGGCTGACCGTTCGAGGTCACGGTGCCCTGTATGGCTCCGAGCGCGTTGCCAAACAGTTCTTCCCTGGCCCTGGTCACGTCGGCCACGGTCTCGCCAACCACGAACCAGCGCCTGAGGGTATTGGTGCCGCCGGCGAGCACCTCGAAGGGAGCCTCGGGTTTGCCCAGGAACGGACCGTTGAGGTAACCGACGAGGTTCTGCCTGTGTATCCACGCGGCAACGCCGGTCTGCACGAAGGCGCCGGTGAGAAAGGTGCCATCCCTGAACTTGTTTATTCCCACGGTAGCTATCGAACGCGGAAAGACGATGCCGTAGGTCACACCCAGGCCTGCGCCGCCTCCCTGGTAGGCTATGAAATCGAGTCCCTGGGGGGCCACCGACTTGCCGTCGCCGCCCAGTCTCAGCAGCGATTCTCCGAAGCCGAGGCCGGGGGCGAACATTTCAACGGCGCCGCCACCGTTGAGGTAATCACCCATGGGCAGGCGCAGGTCGGTCCCGCCCAGGTTCTCAACCGTGGTGGCCACCTGCACGTAATTGCTGTCGGCGCGCAGGATGTAGTCGGTCTGCAGGGCCAGCGGCAGGTCGTTGTCAATGGTGTCGGGACCCACGGTCAGGGTGCTGCCCGCCTGGAAGATGGCCAGGTTGGGGGTAAGCACGTCAAACAGGTCATCGGGGCCCGAAGTGCGGATGATGGCCGGGTTGCCGTCGCTGCCGTCGTTGAGCACCGACACCGCTGTGGTGGCCTGGGTGGCCTCGAGGTTGATCAGCGCCTGCATGCCCTGGAAGTTATCCCGGTCTTCGGAGGGATCGTCCCTGACAAGATCCGCGTCGATGATGTGCCCGCCCTCGGTGACCATGAAGGAGTGCATTCGTCCGGCATCGCGCACCACCACCCTGACGTCGCTGTTGCGCAGCAGCCAGTCGCCCGTGCGGCCCATGGCCAACGGCCCCCCTATGAGGTCCGCCGCGTCGGCGACCTGCAGACCCTCTGCTCCGCTGGTCGAGCCAGGCGTACCCGGCAGACAGGTAAACTTGAGCGCGTCGGCATCCTTCTGTTTATCGCCGTCGTCGACCTGCGCCTTCACCTTGCCCTTGCCCTTCTTGTAGGTCAGCACGCAGTAGTCGTCGCAGTCCTGGTCGTTGCTGCACTTCTGGCCCGCGGGGCTGGCGCAGACTCCCCCCTTGCTGGCCAGGTGAACCACGAACTCGAGGTCAGACTCGGTACAAAGCTCGGCAGTGTCGGGCAGCATCGTACCCAGTCCGTCCACCAGCAGCAGGCGCTGCGAATAAGCGGCTTCTTTCTTGATGGCGTTGGCCGAGTCTTTTTCGGAGGGTTTTTTTACCGTCAGGTTGCTGAGCGAGCCCGAGCAGCTTCCAACGTTGATGCACATGCCCAGGTGGAAGGTGCAGCGACCGTTGACGTGTCCGTCGCGGTCACAGGCCGCGCCGTCTTCGCATTCTATCTTGGTGGTCGGCGTGCCCTTTTTTGGATCGAGCGGTGGGTTGCCCAGGCCGTCACCGTCGATCGAAAACGCGAGCAGGCAGTCCTTGCCTCCCTTGTCCACCGCAACGCAGTCATTGAGGTTGTCTACCACGCCCGCGCCTATGCAGGCCGCGTCGGCGTTGCCGATCAAACCGCCCACGCCTGCCAGCAGCAGGGCCGAAAAAGGAAGTGAAGCGAGTTTCAAAAGAGTTTTCATAGCTGCCTCCCGGGACCCAACGAGGTTAAACTTCTGGCTACAGGCTTGTCAAGGTCAGCTCCCCCCCGGACGGGGGTAGCATTTCAGGGGTCGGCGGTGACAGCGCCGCTGGCTTCTTCCCAGGCGCGGCGGACGACGAAGTCGCGATCGAGCTTGAGCAGCAACGGGATTTCCATCGTGTCGTAACCTTCGTCCAGCCTCAGCCTGCTCATGGCCAGGGTTTTTTCCAGCGTCCACCCCGCCGCTGCGGCGCGCTGGCCCTGCGCCCGGAGCTCGGCCATGAAGTCGCGAAAATCTCGCAGCCCGGCCCGGTCAGTGGCCTCGCCGTGCCCGGGGATGACACGGTCGAAGTCGAGTTCCAGTACCCTGTCGACCGTGGCTGCCCATTCACGCACCGAGCCACCGGCCTCGAGATCGATGTTGGGGTAGCGCTTGTTGAAAAACAGGTCGCCGGCGTGCAACACCCTGTCTTCAACGAACAGCACCACGAGATCGCCGTCGGTGTGGCCTCGGCCGGGGTGAACGGCGCGGATGGTTTTGCCGCCTATGTTCAGCTCGTGCCGGGTCTCAAAGGTGGTGTTGGGCAACTTGCGGTCTTCGCCCTCCCAGAAATCGGCGTCGCGGCTCAGCATGTGGTGGAGGGTGCGCTCGGTGGCCACTACTTCGGGCGCGCCGTCGAAACCGGGATTACCGTGGCTGTGGTCGAGGTGGTAGTGGGTGTTGAGTATGGCCTGCACCGGGCCGCCGCCCAGTTCTTCGGCAAGCTCGCGGATTGCTTCGCCCTGGAAAGCGAAGGTCATGGTGTCGACCACCACCGCGCCCTCCGAGGTGGCCAGCACGGCCACGTTGCCGCCAAGGCCCTGCAGCATGTACACGTCACCGCTGACCCGCTCGTGTTCGAGCCCCGACAGCTTCCAGCGCAGGGCCCCCACCGTAACGGCCGCGAGCAACGCCACGACGAGCAGCGCTCGAAGCACTTTCTTCATCCTGTCGCCTGCCCCCTTCCGCGCTTACGCGGCCTGCTGGAATAACTCGCGTTCTTCCGCGATGAGCCTGGCCACAGTCGGTCGCTCGACGACGCGCTGGTACAGCCCGGCGAGCCCTGGCCAGCGGGCGCCGTCTACCAATTCGGAGGCGTGGGCCATGTTGATCAGCATGCTAACGACCGAGATGTCGGCTATGGAGAAGTCGCCGGCCAGGTAGTCGTTGCTGCCCAGTTCACCTTCGATGTAGTCGAACAGGGGCGGAAGCTTCTCGTCGAGGGCGGTCCTGACCACCGATTCGTCGCAGGCCTGGCCGAGGAAGGCCGGGCCGACCACGCGTTGCACGAAGATCTCGGGCCCGATGACGCTCACCAGCGCCGTATCGGCGTATTCTTCGAACCAGCGCGCGCGGGCCAGCGTACGGTCGTCGGAGGGATATACGGCGGGCTCGGGGTGCTTTGCTTCGAGGTAGGCAATGATCACCGACGAGTCGGGCATGGTCCAACCGTCCTCTTCGAGCACAGGGATCTTGCCCAGCGGGCTGATGGCGGCAAAGGCGTCGTCGCCTGCCCCCGGCATTACGGGATTGATATCGTAGGCCAGGTTCTTTTCTTCGAGCACGATGCGTACCTTGCGCACAAAGGGGGAAGGACCGATTCCATGGATTTTTAACATACAGTTTTCTCCTGCCGTTGTTTTTTGCAGGCTGCACGGCCTGCCAGCACGATGGCGGTACGCCGACTATAGGGCACTGCCCGCGGCTGCGACAAGGCCCGCTGCTCAGTTTGTGCTGTTTTCGTCGAGGCCAGCGAGTCCCGCACGCGCGTAACGGGTCACCATGGCGGTGACGGCCACCGTGGCCAGCAGGCCCACGAGCATGGTGGCGTACCAGCCTGGTCCATGGCTGCTGTTGCCAGCGGCGAGTTTTACGGCTTCGCCGCCGGCCGCTCCGTAGTAGACGTACAACAACGTGCCCGGCAGCATGCCGGCGCAGGCGAGAAGGTAGTCACGCGCGCGTATCGAAGTGAGACCGAGCGCGTAGTTGAGCAGGTTGAAGGGAAACAGCGGCGACAGCCGCAGCAGGAAGACCACGCGCAGGCCACGCTGTGCAACGGCCGCCTCCATGGTGGCCAGGCCCGGTCGCTTGCGCAGGCGGCTTTCAACCGCCGGGCGGGCGACGTAGCGCGAGACCAGGAAGGCGAGGTTGGCTCCCAGGGTGGCGCCGACCATGACCAGGGCGGTTCCGTTGGCCACGCCGTAGACGGCGCCGGCGGCGAGCGTAAGCAGCGAGCCGGGCACCATTGCAAGCGTGGCCAGCGCGTAGACGGCGACGAACACCGCGGCCCCGGTAGTGCCGCGACCGCGAATCCACTCGAGCAGGGCGGGCAGATCGTCGCCGGCCAGGTGGGCCACGGCGGCCAGCCCCAGCAGCGCTGCTACGGCGACTATACTACCGGCCTTTACACGGCCACGCGTTCTGCCGGCAGTGGGCGCGGTATTTCCGGCTGTTTTTCTGCTTGCTCGGCGGCCCATTTCTTACTCTATCTTCGCCCGTTACCCGTGTTTGTTACAACTTTGTAACAACGGCGAATGTAACGAGGCCGCGGGGCCTTGAAAATTCGCCGCCCTGGTTACTAATAGTGGGGGGTGTCGAGTGAATTGAAATCGTGGCTGCGACCTGCGGGGCTTACAAGGCGAACCCTGTCAGTGCTGCTGCCTGCGTTGCTCCTGGCGGCGCCGGCCTGCACGCCGGTGCTGCAGGCCCCGGTCGTTTCGGGGTCGGCGGTGAGCGAGGAAGGCCGACGCCAGAAGGAGCTTTTCGTGGAGCTCTTCCAGGCGCGGCGACAGCGCCTGTCGCGTGTTGCGTCGCGGCTGCGCGTGCAGGGCGTGGCGCTATGCGGAGAACAGGTAGGGCCTTACTACGGCTTGCTCGTGCGCAGTCGAGATGACATTGCCGAGAACTTCAGGGACGCGGCCGCCACCGTACTTGGCCTGGGCGAGCGTCCGACCATCGAGCTGATCGAAACTGGCTCGCCTGCCGAGACGGCGGGCCTGAAGACGGGCTGGGTCGTGGATTCGGTCAACGGCCACGCGGTGCACGACGGCGAAGAGGTGGCGCGTTTCACCGAGGAGGCGAGGGCTGCGGGGGCTGCGCTCGAGCTGGAGCTTGGCGGCGACCAGGCCGGCCGCCGGGTGACGGTAGAACCGGTGACAGCCTGCGCGTTTCCGGTTCATCTGCAGGTGGACGATTCGGTAAACGCTTTTGCGGACGGCAGTCGCGTGGTCATCTTCAGCGGAATGATCAAGTTCGTGGAGAGCGACGAGGAGCTGGCGCTGGTGGTCGGCCACGAGATGGCGCACAACGTGCTCAGTCATGTACACAAGCAACAGGGCAACTACGTGGTGGGCCGACTGCTCGGGCTGCTCGTTGACATCGGCGCCGCCGCCGCCGGCGTCAACACGGCGGGTACCGGCGAGATGATGGGCGCGTCAATCGGCGCGAACGCTTCCTCGCTGGGTTTTGAAGCCGAGGCCGACTACATGGGCATGTACGTTGCGGCCCGCGCCGGTTACCAAGTGTCGGGAGCGCCGATGCTCTGGCGGCGCATGGCTGTCGAACACCCGGGGTCTATTGATGGCGCGTTCATGGCTTCGCATCCGAGCACCCCGGAGCGCTTTGTTGCCCTCGAGCAGACGGTGGACGAGATAAAGCGCAGGCGTGCTGCCGGTGAAGAACTCATCCCCCTGCGCCTCGAGGAGTAGCCAGGGGCGGCCAAATCAGGGGCGGCCAAATCAGGGGCGGCCAGCAGCGAGGCGAAGCGTGCCCGCGTAGCCGCGCACGATACAGGCCCCGTCGAGTACACCGCGTTCCTTGAGCAGGCGGTGCATGGTGGGCAGCCTGTAAAGCGGCACCGCCATGAAGAGGTGGTGTTCGAGGTGGTAGTTCACCCGGTTGGGCGCGAGCAGCAGGCGCTCCCACCAGCTCGCCAGCGTGGTGCGCGCGTTCTGCAGCGGATCGGCCGGGTCGGCGATCATCGAGTGTTCGTTGATCGAGCGTATGCGCATGGCCAGGCTGTAAGTCGTGAGCCAGGCAAGCGGCCAGAGCAGGTAGAGCAACGGGTGGCCCAGGGCCGTGAGCAAGGCCAGCAGCGCCGCGTTGGTGGAGAGCACGCCCAGCAGGTTGTTGTAAGTAAAGCCGTCTGCCGACTCGCGACGGCGGGCGCGGCCCTTGCTGATCGAGAGGTCTCTTTGCAGTGTAGCCCTGGCGCGTTTCCAGCCGGTCTGTCCTGACAGGTCGCGCCACAGCTTACGCTTCATGCTGGCGCGGCTGATGGGAAAGGGACGCGTGAGGTTGCGATCGGGGTCCTTGTCGGTCCAGTTGTGGCGGTGGTGCTCGAGGTGATAGGGCCGGTAGGGGGTGATGTCTGACCAAACCGGGTAGGCGCACAGCCAGTTGCCCACCAGGTCGTTGGCTCGACGCGTGGAGAGTAATGCGCCGTGCGAGGCTTCGTGCATGAGCACCGCGAAGCCGAGCTGGCGGGCGCCGATGACGAACAGGGCGAAGACCACCGTCAGCAGGTTGGGCCAGGTAGCGACCAGCGCCATGGCGGCAGCCACGATGCCCCAGTTGAGCGCCAGCGACCACAGCCCGCGAATGTTGTTTACGCTATGCAACTCGCGGATCTCGCGATCGGAAAGCACGGCCTTCCAGTCGCGGCCGGCGGTGCCCGGGGTATGCCCGTCGCTGGCCACAACCACGCCGCTTCCGCTGCGCTGCCAGTCCACCTGCACCTTGTTTGCCACGCTCGACATGACCCCGATGTTGACGGCAATGACCCCCTGCGTCAAGAGAAGAGGCTGCCTTCCCCTTCCGGGGGGGAGGCGGGGATGTTAGAAGGCGGCATGCGTTTTTTGTTTTTCAGGCTACCTGGTTACCTGTTCTTCACAGCACTGGTATTGGCGGGAGTGCAGGCGCTGCACAGCGACGACATGCAGCGCACTTTTCCCGCGGCGGGTTCTTTTGTAGAGCTTGACGGCCTGAGCTTCCACGTGCTCAGGCAGGGGCAGGGCAGCCCCGTGTTACTGCTGCACGGTTGCCCGGGTTTTGCCGACGATTTTCGCCTCACGGGTGACGGCGGCCCAGGGGTTTTCGAGCTGTTGGCGGTTGATCACGACGTGATAGCCATTGACCGCGTTGGTTACGGCTACACCGATGGCGGGGACGACGGCCCCCTCGGCCTGTTTGGCCAGGCCGACCTCCTGCCGGGCCTGCTGGCTGCTCTCGGCGTCGACAGCGCCGTGCTGGTGGGGCACAGCTACGGCGCCTCGCTGGCACTGGCCACTGCCGTCCGCCATCCCGAGCTCGTAGACGGCATGCTCTTGCTGGGTGGCGCCGTTTACGGTGAGGGAATTGAACCGGGGTTTCTTGAACACCTCGTGGCGGCTCCGGTGCTTGGTCCGCTGGTGAGCCGTTCGCTGGCGCCCATGCTGGGTCCCCTGGTCGAGGAAGGCCTGGCCGAGGCCTTTGCGCCCGACCCGATTCCACCGGGCTACGCCGGCCGCTTTGCCATTCACCTTGCTCGTCCCGGCCCCATGGTGCAGCGCGCCCACGAGATCATGGGACTTGCCCCGGCGCTCGACGCCATCGCTCCCGCTTACAGGGGCATAAAGGTGCCGGTCACCATCGTGGTGGGAGGCGAAGACTCCCGTGCGCTGGCCAACAACCGCCGCCTGGCCGAAAATCTTGCGCAGGCAAAATACGTGGAGCTACCCGGTATCGGGCACGAGATTCCACACCTGCGTGCTCGCCAGGTGGCCGACGAGGTCCGCGGCTTGCTCGGCGGCTAAGCCCCTGCCGCCTGGTGCTGGTTCACCAGTTCGAGGGCCCGGGCTGTCACGTTCTTGTAGTCCATTTTGCCCGCGGGCGTGCGTCCAAGTGAGTCGACGCAGAATACGCGCTTGGGCACCTTGAAGGCCGCCAGCAGTTCGCGCACGTGCTGGCGCAGTTCGTCCTCGCCGGCCTGCGTACCCTCGGCCGGGGTCACCAGCGCCGTTATGGCCTGGCCCCACTTCTCGTCGGGCAGGCCGACCACTGCCGCGTCTTCTACCGAGGGGTGACGCTTGAGCACTTCTTCGAGCTCCTCGGGGTAAACTTTTTCGCCGCCGGTGTTGATGCACTGCGAGCCTCGTCCGAGCAGCACCAGGGTGCCGTCTTCGGCCACGGTGGCGTAGTCGCCGGGCATGGAGTAACGCACGCCGTTTATCACGGGGAAGGTCTGCGCGCTTTTTTCCGGGTCCTTGTAGTAGCCGGCCGGAATGGGGCCGCAGCGCGCCACCCGTCCGCGCTCGCCCGAGCCCGGCACGACCTCGAGGCCGTCGTCGGTGAAGACCTTCACGTTGTCGCCCACGGCAAAACGAGCCGTCTCGGTTTTCGTTTCGGCCGTCTGCACCGAGGTTCCCATGCCGGTGGCCTCCGACGCGCCCAGGGCGTCGACCAGGGCCATGCCCGGGTGGTGGTCGAGTAGTTTCTCCTTGGTTTCGGGTGTCCACATGACCCCCGAGGACACCATCATCACCAGGCTCGACAGGTCGTAGGCTTTTTTACCGCCCGCCGCTGACTGGGCAGCGCGTTCTTCGAGTGCCGCGAGCATCGGCCGTGCGAACACGTCGCCCACCATCGATATCACCTGTACGCGGTCGCGTTCGACCGAGCTCCACAACTCCTGCGCATCGAAGCTGCGCGAGGGCAGGGTCACCACGCAGCCACCGCGCATGAGCGCGTTGATGGCGGTGAACAAGCCGGTGCCGTGCATCAGCGGGCAGGCCGGCAGCAGGAACACCGTGTCGCCGTCACCCACGCGCGACAGGTGCTCGTCGAGGTCGGCGGGCTTGTTGGCGCCCGTCACCAGTTCGCCGCCGCCACCGAGCGTGCCCCACAGGGCGGCTTGCGGCCACATCACCGCCTTGGGCATGCCCGTGGTGCCGCCGGTGTAAAGAAACACCATGTCCTCGCCGCTGCGTTCTATGTCCAACGGCGAGTCGTCGCCCGACAGTGCGTCATCCCAGCTCGTCGCGAAGCCCGCGAGTGGGTTTTCGTCCGCCACCTGTACGAGCGTGGTCAACGACTGGTTGTTCTCAACCAGCGCCGCGACGCTGTCGGTGAAACAGCCTTCGAATATGATCGCTACGGAGTCGGAGTTCTCCAGTATGTAGGCCAGCTCCTCGGCCCGGTAACGGTAGTTGACGTTGACCGGTACCAGCCGGGCCTTGAAGGCCGCGGCCAGGGTGATCATCCACTCGGGTCGGTTGTAGGCGTAAATGGCCAGCTTGTCGCCGGCCACTGCTCCACGGTCGAGCAGGAAGCGCGCGAGCGCGTTCGAGCGGCGGTCGAACTCGGCCCAGGAGATCGCCCGGCCGTCGTGCAGCAACGCGGGCCGCTCGGGTACGACGCTTGCGACGCCCTCCCATACGTTGGCAAAGTTCCAGTGTTGATTTGAGGCGGCGAGGTCGTTCATGAAGTACTCCTTACAGCCGCGGTGTTAACACGAGGGCCAGGGTTGCTGCAACGGTCCGCGGCTACCGAATCCCCCGCGGAGGCTGGCTTCAGCAGGGGGTAGCGGGCAATTATGCACGGGCGACCGGGTGCGACCAGCACCATTGGAGAAACACTGTATGGACCTTGGTTTTTCAACTGAACACGAAAAGTTTCGCAACGAGCTGCGCGCGTGGCTGAGCGATAACCTCGAGCAGAGCTGGAGCGAGTCCCTGCGTGATCGCGGCAACGACGAGCACGCGCTGATCGAGCTGCGTCGCCAGTGGCAGAGGCGTATGTACCAGGGTGGATATCTGGGCATGCGCTGGCCCGCCGAGTGGGGAGGCCGCGGCGCCACCGAGGTCGAGGAGGCCATACTCGCGCAGGAAATCGCGCTGGCCGACGCGCCGCCCATCCTCAACGCGCTGGGGCTGGGCCTGTGTGCGCCCGCGCTCATACACCACGGCAGCGAAGAACAGCGCCGCCGCTTCATTCCGCCCATGCTCAACGCCGACGAGATCTGGTGCCAGGGCTTCAGCGAACCGGGAGCGGGCAGTGACCTCGCTTCGCTCAGGCTGAAGGCCGAGATCGATGGCGATTTCTTCGTGCTCAACGGCCAGAAGTGCTGGACGACTTACGGGCCATGGGGTGACTGGATTTTCGTGCTTGCCCGCAACGATGCCGAGGATCGCTACGGGGGCATTTCGTTCATACTCGTCGACCTGCACAACACCGAGGGTGTTGAGGTGCGACCGCTCAAGCAGATAACCGGCGAGAGCGAGTTCGGCGAAGTGTTTTTCGACAACGCGCGCGTGCCGCGTTCGCAGCTCGTGGGCGAAACAGGCCAGGGCTGGAAGATCGCGATGACGGTGCTCGGCTACGAAAGGGGGGGCGCGACCCTGGGCCCGGCCACCGAGCTGGGCACCGACCTCTTCGCCCTGCTTCGCACCTGCCGCGAGCTTGGCATCATCGACACGGCCAGTCGCGCTAAGCTCGGCCTGCTGGTTGCCGAGTGGCAGGTGTTGATGGCCAACGGCTACCGCACGCTCGCTGGCATGAGCGAGGGCGACGCTCCCGGCCCCGAATCGTCGATACAGAAACTGGTGTGGAGCGAACTCGACCAGCGCTTGCGCGCTACCGCCATCGAGCTGCTGGGACCCGGCGCGCAGTTGTCGCGCCACGATCCGTCGGCGCGCGCCGACGTCGACTGGCCGCGCAATTACCTGTGGGCCAGGGCCGAGACTATTTTTTCGGGCAGCTCGGAGATACAGCGAAACATAATTGCCAAGCGAGTGCTCGGTCTGCCCCAGGGCTGAATGGCCGCGGGCAGAGAAGCGGACGAGAGAAAGAAAACATGAGATTCGATATTTCAGAGGACCAACAGCTGCTGCGCGACGCCACCCGCGATTTTATCGCCGGTGAGTGCCCCATGGAGGCAGCACGGCGCCTGGCCGAGGAGAGCGACGAAGGTTACTCGGCCGACCACTGGGCCAAGCTGGCCGAGCTCGGCTACCTGGGCCTGGTTGCCGGCGAGCAGGCCGGGGGCCAGGGCATGGGCGCGGTAGAGCTGGCCATCGTGGCCGAGGAAATGGGCCGAGCGTGTTTTCCCGGCCCCTACCTCGACGTTGTCGTGGCGGTGCGCGTGCTCGAGCTGGCCGGGCGTGACTCGGTGGCGGCCGACATCGCCGCTGGAAAGCTGACCGTGGTGCTGGCCACCCGCGACACCGTGTGGCCAGGCGAGAGCGGCGGTGCGACCTTCGCCGACGGCAGGGTCACCGGCAGCAAGGTCTTCGTGCCCTTTGCCGCCTCGGCCGACAAGCTGCTGGTCACCACCGATGAGGGCTTGGCACTGGTCGACGGGCCGTTTCAGCTGGATGCCATGACGACCATGGACGAGGCAACACGTTTTGCCCGCGTGAACTTCGACAACACGGCAGAGCTGCTGGGTGACAACGCGCTGGTAGAGAAAGCCAACGAGCTGGCCACCATAGGGTCGGCGGCGATGGCACTGGGTGTGTGCCAGGTCACTCTCGAGATGACGGTGGAATACACGCGCGAGCGCGAGGCTTTCGGTCGCCCCATAGCTGCGTTCCAGGCGTTGCAGCACCGCATGGCTGACATGCTGCTGCGCGCGGAGGGTTCACGGTCGCTGGTTTACCGGGCGGCCTGGGCGCTTGACGCCGGCCAGTCGGAGGCCGCGCTCATGCTGGGCAGCGCCAAGGCCTGGGCTGCCGAGTCGGCGCTGGCCAACTCGCGCGAGTGCCTGCAGATGCACGGTGGCAATGGCTTCACCTGGGAATATTCTGTGCACCGCTATCTCAAGCTGGCCGGTACGCTCGACCAGTTTAACGGCGCGCGCGACGAGATGCTCGAAAGCGCGTTGCTGGCAGCCGAGGAACTGGCCTCGGAAACCGCGGCCGGCTGAGCCACGGCTGGCTGACCCCCGGACAACGGAGAACAGGCGTGACGAAGAAAAGCAGGAAGGCTACGGCTGGTAAGAAGCGCAGCCCTGGAAAACCTGCCCCGCTGGTAATCGGGCCCTTCGATGGATTTCCGGTCGACACCCTGCGTTTTCTTTCCGAACTCAAGGCCAACAACCAGCGCGACTGGTTCGAAGACAACAAGCAGCGTTACCGCGAAAACCTTCTCGCCCCCATGTGTTCGTTCATAGAGGCCATGGATTCGGAGTTGGCCCGCGTGTCGGACTGCTTCGTGGCTGACTCCCGACCCCACGGCGGGTCGATGTTCAGGATATATCGCGACGTGAGGTTCTCGCGGGACAAGAGCCCCTACAAGGAGCACGCCGCCTGCCAGTTTCGGCACATGGCCGGAAACGACGCGCACACCCTCGGTTTTTACGTCCACCTTGCACCCGACGAAGTATTTTTTGGCGGCGGCATCTGGCGCCCGCCATCGGCCCCGTTGGCCCAGGTGCGCGAGGCCATAGCCGACGACCCCGATGCCTGGAAGAAGGCCACCCGTTCGGCCGCCTTCAAGCGTCGCTTCGGCGAGGTGAGCGGAGATTCGCTCAAGCGCCCACCGCGCGGCTTTGACGCCGAACAGCCGCTGATCACAGACATCAAGCGCAAGAGCTTTTTTGCCGTGCAGAGGGTCGCTCCCCGCACCATAGAAGAACGTGGTTTTGCCAGGGAAGTGTCGCGCGCTTTCGTGGCGCTCAAGCCCATGATGTCTTTTCTTGCGACCGCAGTGGGCGTGTCGTTTTCGCTGGACGAGTAACAGGCCGACGACGGCCGGGGAGAACAGTATGGAAGTTGAAGGCGGATGTTATTGCGGTGCCGTGAGGTACCGAGCCGAGGGCGAAGCAGCCTTCAAGGGACAGTGCCACTGCCGCGAGTGCCAGTACATATCGGGCGGTTCGCCCAACCTCGTGTTGGCCCTGCCCGAAGAAGGCTTTGCCTACACCAAGGGTACCCCGGCGTCGTTCCAGCGCAGCGATCTCGACGACCCGGTCACGCGCGAGTTCTGTGGCAACTGCGGCACACACCTGCGCAGCATCGCGCCGGGCCTGCCCCTGGCCCTGCTCAAGGTGGGCACGCTCGACAACCCGGCCGACTTCGTTGGACCCGACATGGCAATTTTCACCGCCGACAGCCAACCGTTTCACATGGTGGCGGAGGGCGTGCTTTCTTTCGAAGGCATGCCTGGCTGACGATCACCAGGAGATGCAAGGAGTTTTGCCATGAAGGATCTGTTTTCCGTAGCCGCTAAAACGGCGTTGGTAACCGGTGGAAGCCGGGGCATTGGCCTGATGATCGCCCGGGGCTTGGTCGAAGCGGGCGCCAGGGTTTATATCAGCTCGCGCAAGGCGGATGTCTGCGAGCGGGTTGCCGCTGAATTGTCGGAGTTCGGCGAGTGCTTTGCGCTTCCCGCCGACTGCAGCACCGAGCAAGGCTGCAACGGGCTGGCGGCCGAACTGGCCGGGCGCGAGAAAGAGCTCAACATCCTCGTCAACAACGCCGGTGCCAACTGGGGTGCGCCCATGGAAGATTTTCCCGACTCGGGATGGGACAAGGTACTGGCACTCAACGTCAAGGCCGTGTTCCAGCTCACGCGTGCGCTCGTGCCGCAGCTGGAGGCGGCGGCGCGCAAGGGAGACCCGGCGCGGGTCATCAACACGGGCTCGATCGACGGCCTCAAGCCACCCATGCTCGACACCTTTTCTTACTCTGCGAGCAAGGCCGCGGTGCATCACCTGACGCGGGTGCTTGCAAAAAAGCTCGCCGCTAAAAACATAACGGTCAACGCGATCGCGCCAGGGCCGTTCGAGAGCAAGATGATGGAAGTCACGCTAGAGAGCTTCGGCGAGGCCATTATCGCCTCCTGCCCGATGGGCCGCATCGGCGAGCCCGAGGACATGGCGGGCGTGGCCATCTATCTCGCCTCGCGGGCCGGTGCCTACGTGACCGGGGTCGTCATTCCGGTAGACGGCGGCATCTCGACCACCACCTAGGCTGGCAGCCGTGATCAAGCCCTGGTACGCGCCTCTTACCCGCTCACTCCGGGTGCTGTGGCGGCGCCAGGCTTTGCCGTCAGACGTTGAACCTGAAGTGCACCACGTCGCCGTCCTGCATGACGTAGTCGCGGCCTTCAACACGTGCCTTGCCGGCGTCTCGGCAACCCGCTTCTCCGCCCAGCTTCACGTAGTCCTCGTAGGCGATGACCTCGGCGCGTATGAAACCGCGTTCGAAGTCGGTGTGAATCACGCCCGCAGCCTGCGGCGCCGTGGATCCCCGCTTCAGCGTCCAGCCGCGAACTTCCTTGGGGCCGGCCGTCAGGAAACTGATCAGCCCCAGCAGCGAGTAAGCGGTGTGCACCACCTGGTCGAGCCCGCTGCTCTCTATGCCGTAGCCCTGCAACATCTCCCGCTGTTCTTCGCTGCCCAGGCCGGCTACTTCCTGTTCGAGCTGCGCGGAGATGACGACTACGGGCGCGTCGCGTTGCTCGGCGTGCTCGCGCAGCGCCGCCACCTGGGGACCCTCGCCGCTGGGGTCGTCTTCGCCCACGTTTGCGCAGTAGATCACCGGCTTGGCAGTGAGCAGCCACAGGTCGGCAAAAAAACTTTGTTCTTCATCGCGGTCGGGTACTTCGAACAAGGCCGCGGGCCGTCCCTGGTCGAGATGGGCGGCAAGCTCGCGCGCCATTTCGAGCACGGGCTTGAGCGACGGGTCACCCCGGGACTGTGACTCGAGTTTGTCCAGTCGTTTTTCCAGGGACTGCAGGTCGGCCAGCAACAGCTCGGTTTCAATGATTTCCACGTCGCGAGTCGGGTCGACGCTGCCCGCTACGTGGGTGACGTTGCCGTCTTCAAAACAACGTACCACGTGAACCACGGCCTGGGTCTCGCGTATGTTGGCGAGAAACTGGTTGCCAAGGCCTTCGCCCCGGTGGGCGCCTTCCACCAGTCCCGCTATGTCGGTGAAGGTGACCGTGGCGGGAACGAGTTTTTCGGGGTTCACCATGGCAGCCAGGGCCTCCAGGCGGCTGTCGGGCACCGGCACCACGGCGGTGTTGGGTTCGACCGTACAGAAGGCGTAGTTGGCCGCCGCTGCCTGCTCACTGCGCGTGAGGGCGTTGAACAGCGTCGATTTTCCTACGTTGGGAAGTCCTACTATGCCTGCCGAGAGAGCCATCGTCGGCGTATCCTAGCCGTAGCAGGCCTGCGCGTCCACGCGCGCAGCTGGATTCCAGGGAGGCGGTCGATAAGCGACCTCAGTTGTAGCGGGCCGATTTGCCCTTGGACTCGCCGTGCGAGCTGACGGCAAAGCGCAGGTCGTCGAGAAATCGTTCGACGATCCGGGCGTGGTTGGGGGTGACCATCATGTGCAGGGCCGGCGGTCGCTCCTGGCGGTCAAGGTGCCAGCCGCGCGCGTCCATGACGTCGCCGACCGCGCCCATGTCGTACTGATCGGAGCAGAAAGCCATCAGGCTGGCGGGCGGATCGCCTACCAGCCGCAACCCGTCGATAGCAGAGATACCAGCTTTCAGCGCGGCGCTGGTCTGCGCCACTACGCGAGCGCGCTCGAGGTAGCCCTCTTCGCCCAGGTAGTTCATCACCGCCCAGGCAGCCGCGATGGCCGAGGCCGGTCGCGTGCCCGCCACCGCCAGCGAGCCGTACATGCCGCCGGGCCAGTCGTCAAAAAAGAAAGCCTGGTGGTTGAGCAGCGTATGGGCGTCCCGGTGTATGACCACCGAGGCACCCTTGGTGGCGTAGCCGTACTTGTGCACGTCGGCCGACATGCTCGTGACCCCGGGCACACGAAAATCGAAAGCCGGCAGCGGCACGCCTGTCTTTTCGAGAAAGGGCAGTATGAATCCGCCCACGCAGGCGTCCACGTGGCAGAACGCGTTGTGCTCGGCGGCCAGCGAGGCAAGTTCTTCTACCGGGTCTATAAGTCCGTGCGGATAGTTGGGCGCCGAGGCCACCAGCATTGCGGTAGCGGGTCCCACGAGTTGGCGGGCACTGTCGAGGTCGGCGCGCAGGTCGTCTGCCAGCTCGATACGCCGGCAGGGCATGTCGAGGTAGTGCGCGGCCTTGATAAAAGCCGGGTGGGCCGAGGCGGGCACGAGCAGCTCGGGCTCGGCAATGTTTCGTTCCACCCGTGCATGGTCGCGCGCCGCCTTGACGGCAGCCAGGATGCTCTCGGTGCCGCCCGAAGTCATGCAGCCGCGCGCGCCTTCGGGGGCGTTGAGCAGGTCGGCGGTCATCTCGACGACTTCTTCTTCCATCACCCGCAGGCTGGGAAAGCGGAAGGGGTTGAGCGCGTTCTCGAAGAGGAACTCGCGGTGAGCGGCCTCCAGTACCTGGTCCACGTCTTCGCCGGCCGGGAACACCAGGCTCCAGGTGCGTGCGCCTCGCCAGTCGGCGTCGTCCTGTTTGAGACCGCGCATTCGGTCCATAACTTCCTGCCGGGACATTCCGTTCGGGGGTAGTTTTGCAGCCATGCTTTCTTCTATCAGCGCGCGAGCTCTATGAGGAACGCTGCGCCGGCGGGTCTTGCCAAGGGGCTGGGATAATGGCTCACTGTCGGTCGTGAGACTGACGGAAGAGCAACTTGCGGACTTCGGCCGAGATGGTTTTTTGAACGCCGGACGCGTGTTTAGCGAGGGCGAGCTGGTCGAGATAGCGGGTGAATACGACCGCCTCGTGATCGCTGAAGCGCAGACGCTGGGCAATGACCGCGACGGTCGTTACCCCTACCGCGCGATGATGCAGTTTCGCAGTCCGGTTCTGCGCTCTTACATCAACCATCCCGCGTTGCTCGAGATCGCCCTGCAATTGATCGGTCCCGACCTGCGCTGCTGGTGGGACCAGGGCATCAACAAGAGCCCCGGCGCTGGTAGTCACATCGACTGGCACCAGGACAATGGCTACCAGAGCGGCAGCGTGCCCGAGTACCTTACCTGCTGGCTGGCGCTTGACGATTCCGATCTTGAAAACGGTGGCCTGCTCGTTGTGCCCGGTTCGCAGGCCAATGGCTTGCGCGCGCACGAGCTGCGCGGCGTGCACTGGGTCGTCTCCGACATCGACGAGAGCGGGGCTGATGAACCCGGGGCCGTGCCCCTGGAAGCGAAGGCCGGCGAGCTGCTTATATTCTCGTCGCTGCTGGTTCACAAGACCGTTGGCAACCACAGCGCCGACCGCCAGCGCAGAGCCTGGGTGATCCAGTACGCCCGCGGCGACGCCAGCAACACGGAAACCGGCGAGCTGTACGACAACCGCGCCTGGGTGGCGCGCGACGGCCAGCGCGTGGAAGAACCCTGGTCGGAGCGTCGTTTTGATCTCGCCCACAATGCGCTCGACGAGGGCTGATGCTCTACGCTCAGGAACAAGGATAAGGGAGGCCAGCATGGGCGCTACGGAGAAGGACAACGAGCAGGTGATAAGAGACTTCGTCGAGGCGTGGTCGCGCCTGGACGCGGATGAACTGGTTGCCTATTTCACCGACGACGGCGTATATCACAACATGCCCATGGGTCCGGTTGCGGGCCGCGACAACGTACGCGAACTGATCAAGGGTTTTCTTTCGAGCTGGACCGAGACGACCTGGGACCTGCTCAACCTGGCCAGCGTGGGCGACGTGGTCATCGCCGAACGCCTGGACCGTACGGTTGCGGGCGACAAGTCGGTTGACCTTCCCTGCGTGGGTGTTTTCGAGATGAAGGGCGGTAAGATAAAGACCTGGCGCGACTATTTCGACTTTGCTACTTACAGCCGCGCGATGGGCTGAGCTGTTGATGGTTTGACACCGGCGCCGCGCGTGCCTAGCGTGCGCGTCGAGTCGTCTGGATGCGCCGATGCCGGTGTTTCCAACGGGAACGAGGTGAGAATCCTCGGCTGCCCCGCAACTGTAAGGGGGGACGAAAGGCGCAACGGCCACTGGGTTTATACCCCGGGAAGGCGCGCCGAGTAGATCGATCCCCGAGCCAGGAGACCGGGATGACTCGCAGAAATATCTTCAAGTCCGGCGCGGGCCGGCAGGAGGAAGCATGCGAGTATTGTTGGCGGCGTGGGCCGCCGTTAGGTCATTTTTAAACACCAGCGTGATGACGGCGACGTCTTTCGCGCTGGCAGTGGGGTTTGCGGTCGGCGCTGGGCCGTCCTCGGCCCAGGTCAGTGCCCAGGCGGGCTACATTTACGACAGCCAGCTGCTGGGCGACACTACCCAGGGCTGCGTAGCGGCGGCTCCCGGGGGCATTTTTGTTGCCGTCGGACCCGGCTTCACGGCTGGCGCACAGAAGCTGGTGTTTGTCACTCCCTCGGGAGCCGAGCGGGTGGTGGCCACTGGCTTCAACTCTATTTCGGACTGCGTTTACGACTCGGCGGTCGACGTTCTCTACCTGGCCGACAATGCGCTGGAGACGGGCGGCGTCACCGGCGACACTGTGTTCGCGTTGGCCGGGGCTTCTACGGCTTCGGGCCTTGCGGCGCTGGGCAACGAACTGGCGGCCGCGGGTACGATACCCTCGGCCTCGGGTGTGGCCGTGGGCCCGTTGGGCGCGGTCTACGTTGGCGACGCCGTTGGCAGTGGCGCGGGGCGCGTGGTGGAGCTGAGCAGCAGCGGGGCGACGGATTTCGTAGCCTCGGGCATTGATTTTACTTCCGGCCTGGCTTTCGACAGCGACGGCAGCCTGCTGGTGGCCGAATCCACGGGCAGCTTCGAGTCGAAGATCAGTCGCTACGATTCCAGCGGTAGCCTTGTTGAGACGGTGTCCGGACCGACCTTTGCCCACGGCAGCTACGACCTCGCCTTTGACCGTGACGGCAGCCTGCTGGTGACGGGCTCCTTCGGCGGCGACGTTGTCAGGCTGGCGGCGGGTGGCGGCAGCTCTTCTTTCGCATCGGGTCTGACCTTTGCTTCCGGTCTCGACGTTGATGCTTTCACGGGCCGCGTTGTAATGCTGTCATCGACCTTCAGCGGGGAAGATGAAGACAGCTCCCTGCACATGTTCACTCCAGTGGACTCGTTGGTGGCCGGGCGCGGGCACCCCGAGCGCAACTGCCTGGTCGAGTTTTACGGGCTGGAGCTGCTACCGCGCAAGCCGGGACGCCCGGCCAGGCACGCTATCTGCCGCGACGGTGACCCCTGCGACGCCGATCGCCTGGTCAACCAGTCCTGCCTGTTTCCCGTCGGGGTCTGCGCCAATGTCGTTGACGCAGACCTGCCCGACTGCAGCAGCAGCGGCCTGGCTTCTATAAGCCTGGACGCGGTGCCGGCGTCGGCCGAGCTTACGGAGCTGGCGACCCGTCTTTCGGCTGCCTTGCCCTTGAGCGAGTCAAGCTGCGCGTTCAGTGACGGGCTGCGCGTTGACCTCAGGCTGCGGCCGTCGGGTGTATTCAGAAAAAACCGCGCCCGCGTTCGTAGCCGTGCTCTTGGAGTTGACGTTGGCATGCGCGATCGCGACAAGGTCAAGTTGCTGTGTCTTCCGGCGGTAGAGTGATGTCTTACCCCGGGGCGAAGAATTGCCGCGCCGTTGCGGTGGCGGCCCTGCTGTTGTTGTCAGCGGCCGAGCTTTGCCTTGCCGCCGACCCCTGGGCCGACCGCGTGCGGAGTTTTCAGCCGGGCACTGGCGCGGGCTTCGGCGCCGACCAGCTGCCCGCCGTCGTGCTGGGCCCTCCTGTTGGAGCTGGCGCGCTCGAAGGTTCGAGCCACGTCGTGTCACTGGGCAACGGCGGTAGCCTGACGCTGGCCTTTCGCGACAACCTGGTTTTTGACGGGCCGGGTGATGATCTCGTCGTCTTCGAAAACGCTTTCTACGTGGGCGGCAATTCAGAGCAGGTGTTTACCGAGTATGCCTTCGTGGAAATCAGCGACGACGGGCGGCGCTGGCTGCGGTTTGATTTCGACCCTGCCACGGGCCTGGGGCTGGCCGGTCGGACGCCGGTGTGGGCGGGCGTAGAAGTCGACCCGCTGGGGCCCTCTGGGGGCGGTGACCGTTTTGATATTGCCGACCTGGGGCTCGGCTTCGTGCGTTACCTGAGACTGGTCGACGTGGATGGGCAGGTGGCCGACCTGGGCGACAGCCTGCCTCCTGCGGGCAGTGCCGGCTTTGACCTCGACGCTGCCGCGGCACTCAACAGCAGCAGGCCCGGCAGGATTCTCGGCCGCGTGTTGTCGGCGGGGGCGCCGGTAGCCGGGGCGCGTGTAAAACTGGTTCCTCTCGGAGACGGGCGCCGACTCCGGCGAAGAACCCGAGCTTCGGGTCGCTTCAGGTTCGCGCGTGTTCTGCCCAGCGGTGACTACAGGCTCAAGGCCCGCCTGCCCGGCAATCCCTGGACGACGGCGCTTGTATATCTCGACCTCGAGCAACTGTTGGTCACCCGTGACCTGCAGCTGAGGTAGGCGCTGCCCGCTGCCGGGCCAGGCGCTTGTGCAAGCGCTGGCGGGCGAAGGTATAACTGGCCGCCATGTCTGACACACGCAGCTACAAGCAATTGCTCAGCCCGGCGGAGGTACTCGAGCGCCACAGTGGTGGACCCGACGACGGGGTATTTACCGACGGAAGCTGCGAGGGCAACCCTGGCCCGGGCGGCTGGGGCTGGGTGCGGGTGGACCAGGGCAAGATCGTGGCGGAGCGCTGGGGCCGTGACCCTGCTACCACCAACAACCGCATGGAGCTGGCCGCCCTGATAGACGCCTACGGCGAAATCGGCGCCGACGAAAGCGTGGCGATTTACAGCGACAGCCAGATCTGCGTGAAGACGGTGAACGAGTGGGCCGCGGGCTGGAAGGCCCGCGGATGGAAACGAAAGGGTGGCCCCATAGCCAACCTCGAGCTGGTCAAGGAACTCTACGCCTTGGCGCTGGCGCATCCGGAAGTGAATTTGCGCTGGATTCGCGCCCACGACGGGTCGCGCTGGAACGAGTACGTTGACGCGCTGGCCAACAGCTACATGCGCGAACGCTGACCGTCGGTCGCTGTTGGTTCAAGCGCGCTGGGGTCGCAGGGCGAGGCTGGCGAGGAACAGCAGCAGCGCCAGTACCACCATGGTCGGGCCCGCGGCGGTGTCTATGCGCCAGGAGAGCGCCAGTCCGGCCACGGCAGTGCCCGATCCCAGGCTGGCGGCCAGGGCCAGCTGCGAGCGAAAATTTATCGTCCACAGGGCGGCGGTCGCCGCCGGTATGACCAGCAGGGCTTCGATGAGAAGTATGCCAACCAGCCTCACACCCACGATCACCGTAACAGCGAGCAACACCAGCAGCAGGGCGTCAAGGCGGTCGACGGGTCGGCCATAAGCGCGGGCGATCTCCTCGTCGAAGGCGATGAGCAGCATCTCCCGAAAGAACAGTGCCAGTACCAGCAGGATGGCGGCCGCGGCAAGGGTGAGCAGCAACAGCTCGTTGCCACTGATGGAGAGCACGTCGCCGAACAGGTAGGCGAACAGGTCCTGCCGGTAGCCGTCTTTCAAGCTCAACAACAGCAGGCCCAGCGCCATGGAGCCCGAGAAAAACACGCCTATGACGGTGTCTTCGCTCAAGGCTCCGCGCTTGGCGCTACTCTGAACCGCGAGCGCCACGATGACGGCAAAAACGGCGGCCGAAAGCACCGGGTCGATGCCCACGAGCAGCCCGATGGCTACCCCGGCGATGGCCGAGTGTGAGATGCCCACGCCGATAAAGGCAAGGCGCCTGAGGACGACAAAGAAACCCAGCGCGCCACAGAGCAGGCCCGCCACCAGCGCCGCCGCGAGGGCTCTCTGCATGAAAGCGTATTCGAGCATCAGTCCTTTGCGCCGTCGTTGTCGGTGTGGGAGTGCTCCGGGCCGGTGGCGTGATCGTGGAAGGCGAACTCACCGGCGAGGAAGTTGAACTCGCAGCTGTAGGCTTCGCGCAGCGCGTGGCTGTGCACCACGTCGGCCGGGTTGCCGTGAGTGTGCATGCGCTGGTTGATGCACACCAGCTGGTCGGCCTGCCCGGCCAGTGCCAGCAGGTCGTGCGACACCGCCACCACCGTGAGCCCGAGTTGCTCCTGCAGGCGTCGCAGCAGGGCGTAGAATTCGTGCTCGGCCGGCAGGTCAAGGCCGGCCGTGGGCTCGTCGAGCACGAGCAGTCGGGTGCTGGCACAGAGGGCCTGGGCGAGCAGCACGCGCCGTTGTTCGCCTCCCGAGAGTTGGCCGACGGGTCGCTGCTCGCGGTCGGCCAACCCGACCCAGTCGAGCGATCTCGCAACTTCTTTCCAGTCGTCGGCGCGCGGTCGCTTGAAGGGGCCGAGGCAACACAGGCGACCCATCATGACCACGTCGGCCACGGTGGCCGGAAAGCGTGGGTCGATGGATTGACGCTGGGGAACGTAACCGAAGGCGTGCGGATCCTGCCCTTCGCTACCCGGTTCGATTCCGAACACGCGCACGCTGCCCGAGCTCACCGGCCACAGGCCGAGTAATACCTTGAGCAGGGTAGTCTTGCCCGCGCCGTTGGGGCCCACGATTCCCAGGAACTGGCCGGCCGCGACCGACAGGCTTATGTCCTGGAGCACGTTGCGGCCGGCGCGCTCAACGCTGACATCGCTGAGCTCGACAACAGCTTGCTGGCTGTCGGCCAGGCTCACTGTTGTGCTCCGCAGGCCGACGCAAAAGCCCCGGCCAGCGTGCGCATGAGCGCAAAGTAGTCGCCTCGCGACGGATCGCGCGGGTCACCCAGGGGGTCAGCTGTTACCACTGTGGCCGAGAACTCCTTTGCCAGCGTGACGGCGTTGCGACGCCCGGCACGCGGCTGCACAAGTATAGCCGGTACCGAGTGGCGACGCGCGGATTCGACCAGCGCGGCCAGTTGGCGGGCCGAGGCGCCGGCACCGGGTGAGTGCTCCACGATGCCCAGTTCCTCGAGGTCGTAGCGGCCGGCAAACCACGGCCACGCGTCGTGCCAGGCCAGGTAGTAGCGGCAGTGCGCAGCGTTGAGGGTGTCACGAATCTGCTCGTCGAGCTGGCCGAGCTCGTGGGCCAGTGCCTGTCCGCGCGCCTGGTAGTACGCGGCGCCGCCAGGATCGAGGCTCCCAAGCGCGTCGACCAGGGCGGGCAACACGTGGTCGCGCACCAGCAGCGGGTCGAGCCACAGGTGGGGGTCGCGGTCTGTGTGGCCTTCGCGGCGGGGGAGGCCTTGGCGGTCTGCGTGGCCAACGGGCGAGGGCAGTCCGGGCAGCTCGCCGAGCACGAGCAACGCTGGCGCCGTTTCCGAATCGGGCAGAAGTCGCCTTGCCCAGTTGTCGAGGCCGCCCACCATGACCAGCAGTCGGGCCGAGGCCAGGCGTTGCACGTGGCCGGGGCGGGGGGCAAAACCGTGGGGGTCATCGCCGGCAGTCAGCAGGGCCGACGCGCTGACCCGGTCGCCGCCTGCTTCGTCTACGAGCCAGGCCAGGGGAAGCAGGCTCGTTATCACCGGCAGCGCCGCCCCGGCAAGTTTGTCGGTGACCACTGGATCGTTGGCAACCGGCCCGGATGACCGCCCGGCCACGAAGGCCAGCAATACCATCACCAGCAGGGTGGCCGCCACCAGCAGTGCGGCGGTCCTTCGCATGGCCGACGTGGAACTCATGTTTCTATGACCATGCCCGGCCGACCTGTCGACGGGGGCCGCGGGCACGGTCAGCTGCGGCCGAAGCCACCACTCACGCTTATGGCCTGCCCGGTTACCCAGGAGGCCTGCTCGGAGGCAAGAAAGGTGATCATCGCGGCTATGTCCTGTGGCCGGCCCAGGCGGCCCAGTGGGTAGAAACCCGCCGCCCGCGCGCGGGACTGCTCGTCGAGGTAGGCGATCATGGGAGTGTCGGTCACCCCGGGGCACACCGCGTTGACGTTGATGTTGTAGCGTCCGAGTTCGAGCGCCAGCCCACGCACCAATGATATGACAGCGCCCTTGGTGCTGCCGTAAACAATCATGCGTTTCTCGTTGCCCTTGCCTGCCTCGGACGCCAGCGCGACGATTTTGCCCGACTGTTGCTCGACCATTAACTCCGAAGCCGCCCGGCAGCAGTTCATCGTGCCCAGCAGGTTGATGTCGATCAGTGCTTTCCAGTCTTCCGGGGTTTCGTCCTTGAAGAAGTCTATGCCACCGCCGACCCCGGCCGAGGTGACGAGTACGTCGAGTTGCCCCCAGGTTGATGCTGCGTCGGCGGCCGCGGCCTTGCATGCGTCGAAGTCGCGAACGTCGAGAAGCAGGCCGCGCGTTTCGTGGGCCGAGGTTTCTTCGAGGGCCGTCGCCAGGGCCTGCTCGTTGACGTCGGCCAGCAGTACGCGGGCGCCCTCATCGAGCATGTAGTCGACCGTGCAGCGTCCCAGCCCTGAGGCAGCGCCGGTTATCAATACGACCTTGTCACGTAGTCCCAGTTCCATGGCGGTTCTCCCGCGCCGAAACTAGGCCCGCACTCGCGTGCTTTCAAGCACCGGGCCTTGAGCCCGAGGTAACAGGACAGCCGTTTAGAAAGGGCAGTTGAGCGTGACGGGCAATCCCACCGCGACCTTGAGAACCATCAGCGCGTCGGTCGAGGCCACGGCGCCGCTGGAATCGGTGTCGCACACCTCGAGATCGCAGCTCTCGAGGCCCACCGAGGACCTGAGTATGTACGAAGAGTCGAGCGCTGTAACCGTGCCGGAGTCATTGGGGTCGCCGCAGGCCACGCGTTGGCAGCTGTGGTCGCAAAGCTCGCCCGGGTCCCACTCGGTGTCGCCGTCATCACACTGCTCGAGTGTGTCCAGTGTGCCGTTGCCGCAGGTGATGCTCAGGCGCGGGCATTCAATCTCCACGTCCAGTCCCACGGCCGCTTGCAGAAGCAGCAGCGCATCGGTCGCCGATACCCGGCCGCTGCTGTCCACGTCGCAGACTTCGAGCGCGCAGGAATCCAGTCCAACAGCTACCCTGAGGGTAAACAGGGCGTCGATGACGCTCACCGCTCCGCGCGAATCATCCGGGTCACCGCAGAGTACGGCAGCGCAGTTGTTGCGGCAGGACTCGCCGATTTCGTGGGCGCGGTCTCCGTCGTCGCAACGCTCGCCGATCTCGATGAGCCCGTTACCACAGGGAGACGTGTCGGGGTGTATGAGGTCGATGACCTGGAAAACCGGGTCGTGGTGAGTATCAAACAGGCAGTCTACCAGTGCGGCCAGGGAGAAGACCGGGGCCTGCGGGTTTACGCACTCGTTGGGAAAACCGAGCTCGGACAGGTCGATGGCCCGGCAGTTTCCCGGCAGCTGGTGAAGCAGCTTGTTGTGCGCCACGCGCAGGTTCTCGTCGGTGCCCGGGTGACCAGTCGCAGCGGCATCGAGTTCTTCCTCGGCCCTGCACTCGGTACTGGCCGGCACTTTGCCGCGCTCCTGCTTCGAAAGGCAGCGTTCGCGTGAGTGAAACTCGTTGGTGACCATATCGGCCGCTTTGTGCGCGAGCAGGTCCTGGCAGTTTCTCTGTTGTCTGCTGAGCTCGAGCTCGAGCGCGGGGTATTCGACGCGGAGCATGTTGGCTATGTACTGGTCCACGGCAGCGATGATGCACTGCTGGTGGTCGAGCGCCGTGTAGGCAAGGCTGTCGAAGCCGGTGCAGAATCCGGGCCAGCCCAGTGCCAGCAGGCTCATGCCGGTGCAGCTGCGGTCGATTCGTTTGCCGAAAAGCTTGCGGGCCCTGACCAGGCGGTTATCGGTGGTTTCGTTGCCGGTGGGTTCGTCGGCTGCGGCCAGGCAGTCGGTCTCGGCCGGAAGCTGGCCCCGCACCACGTCGCGCCTGCAGGACTGTCGGGCATTGAGCGTGGAAACCATGTATTCGGTCGTGGCAAAACCCGCCTTGTTGCGGCACAAGGTGAGCTCGTCACTGAGCTGGGCGTGGCCCATTGCAGCTGGCAGCAGCAGTACGGCCGCCACCAGCAGCGAAGAAGTTGCAAGCTTGTAAAAAGTTACCCTGTGAAAAAACGACCTGTGAATTCTGGCTGAACGCATAGTTGTGTACCCCGAAAGGGGGGCTGCTCCTGCCAGCGACGTTAGCCCTGATTCCAGGCGACCGTCAAGGTGGCAAGAGTTGTTGTTCGCGGCACGTCCGCGGGGGCCAACCCGCAGACCGCAATGGCTTGACTCCGCGGGCGGTGACGGCGAATCAATGACCGTGCCCTTGGAGGTCTTCAATGGCATTTGCAGGGGCGTTTGCGTTCCCCCGGGTACCCCCCGAAAGGGGGAGAGGGCGATAAAATGACAACAAATGACGTGCGCGAGAAGCTGGCCGGGATAAAATACCCGGGGTTTACACGCGATATAGTGTCCTTCGGCGTGGTCAAGGAGATAGACCTTGACGACCGGCGGCTGCAGGTTCGACTGTCTATAGTTACCCGCGATGAAGAGGTCGCCGGGCGTATAGTTGCAGATGTTGAGCGGGTGCTCGAAGGGCTCGAAGGATTGCCTGCTCTCGACCTCGTGGTTGAGCGCGGGCAACAGGGCGGTGCCTCTGTCCAGGGCGATCAGCAGGCTGCCGAGCACGGGCATTCTCACGGGCATGCTCACGGCGCCGCCGAAGCCCACGGCCCGGAGGGCATACCCGGGGTTGCCCACGTGGTGGCGGTCGCGAGCGGAAAAGGCGGGGTGGGCAAGTCGACGGTGGCGGCCAACCTTGCCCTGGCCCTGGCGGCGCGTGGCGAGCGAGTAGGCCTGCTCGATGCCGATATTTATGGCCCCAGCCAGCACCTGGTCATGGGCGTGCGTGACGAAGACCGCACGGGTCGCGATGAGCAGGGGCATTTTGTGCCGGTGGAGCGCCACGGCGTGAAGCTGGTTTCGATGGGCCTGTTCGTTGGCGAGGGCGATGCCCTGGCCTGGCGCGGCCCCATGCTGACGCGCGCGCTCAAGCAGTTCATAGAAGAATCGGCCTGGGGAGAGCTGGACTACCTCGTGCTCGACCTGCCGCCGGGCACCGGTGACGTGCAGCTGACGCTTACCCGTGGACTCAAACTCGACGGTGGTGTGGTTGTCACCACGCCGCAGGATGTGGCTCTTGCCGACGTCGTGAGGGGAGTGAAGATGTTTGAGCAGGCCGGTACGCCGGTGTTGGGAGTGGTGGAAAACATGGCGCTGCACAGCTGCCCGTCCTGTGGCCACGAGACGCGGATTTTCGGTAGCGACGGTGCCGCGGCACTGGCGCGCAGCGCGGGCGTAGCGATGCTGGGCTCGGTGCCGCTGGACCGAAGTCTACGAGAGTCCTGTGACAATGGGGTGCCGGTGGTCGTGGCCGACCCGGAGAGCGATACGGCAAAGATTTTTGAGTCAATGGCGGCAGCGGTGGTAGACAAGCTCGACGACGGCCAGAAGAGCGGGCAGGCCAACGGCTCGGGTAATGGTTCGATGGAGGGCGATAGCAGCAATGCCTGACAACGCAGCCAGCCAGGCGGGGGCTCAGAAAGGGGCCGCGCAGAAAACAGGCCAGGAAAAGGTCGTGCAGCAACTGCCCGGCGTCGACCACATAGTGGCCGTAAGCTCGGCCAAGGGTGGCGTAGGCAAGTCCACCGTGGCCGTTAACCTGGCGGCGGCCATGGCCGCGCGGGGGCTGCGCGTCGGTTTCGCCGATCTCGACATCTACGGACCGAGCGCGCCGGTGATGCTGGGCCTGCTCGAGCGGCCGCGTCCCGAGGGCGAACTCGTCAAGCCCCTGCAGGTGCACGGCATGAAGGTGATCTCGATGGGGTTTTTTCTCGACGAGGATTCGCCCGTGCTCTGGCGCGGGCCGCTGGTGATGAGCGCCACGAGGCAGTTTCTGAGGGGTGTGGCCTGGGGCGAGCTCGATTGCCTGCTGCTCGACCTGCCGCCGGGCACCGGTGACATCCAGCTCACAGTCGCCCAGGAAGTGCCGCTTGACGGTGTAGTCATCGTCACCACGCCGCAGGACCTGGCCGTGGCAGACGTCGCCCGCGGCGTTTCATTGCTCAACAGGCTCAACGCTCCCATGCTCGGCATGGTGCAGAACATGAGCGGTATAGTGTGCGCCGACTGCGGGCACGTGGACCCGGTGTTCGGCGAGAGGGGAGCCGAGCAGACCGCGCGCACGCTTGGCGTGCCACTGCTGGCCGAGTTGCCGCTGGAGCCCGAAGTCTGCCAGAGCGGAGACGCGGGTGTGCCCCTGGTAATTTCTCATCCCGAAAGCGAGGTCGCCGGCCGCTTTGTTGCGCTTGCCGACAAGCTGGGCGAATTGCTCGAAGCGGGGCCCGAAATGAGTGGTCCCCAGCCGGCCAGCGTGGAGCACGACAACGACAGCGGGCTGCTCACGGTAGCCTGGCAGGACGGCAGCTCGGACAGCTACCGTCTCGAGGGTCTGCGAGGCTGGTGTCCCTGCGCCCAGTGCCAGGGGCACAGCAACGAGATAACCTTCGTGGCTGGCGGCGCAACCCGGCTCGAAGGCATAGAGGGGGTTGGCCGCTACGCGCTCAGGTTGCGCTGGGCCGACGGGCACGACACCGGCATGTACTCCTTCGACTACCTCAAGGAGCTGGCAGACTACGCTGAGTGCCAGATCTGAGTTACCAGATCTGAGTTACCAGATCTGAGTTACCAGATCTGAGTTACCAGCCCGGGTAGCGTCGGCTCAGACTTCGGGTTCTTCCCACCAGGGGTAGAAGTCGGGAAGGTCGCTCCACGCGCTCATGCTGAACTCAGCGGGTCGCTTGGCCAGGAAGGCCTCTACCCCCTCGCGGCAGTCAGCCCCGCGACCGGCCCACCAGATGCATTTTGAATCGACGAGGTGGGCTTCCTGCGGCGAGGCCTGCCCGAGTCCGTGCCACATCAGCGCGCGCGCCAGAGCCACCGACACAGCCGACGTGTTGTCGGCTATCTCGCGCGCTATCTCAGTTGCTTTTGCCAGCACCTGGTCAGCGGGCAGCAGGTAGTTGAACAAGCCCGAGCCGGATTCGTCGCCTGCTCGAAACACGCGCCCGGTCACTGCCCACTCGGTGGCCTTGGCTATGCCCACTATCCTGGGCAGGAACCAGGACGAACAGGCTTCGGGTACGATGCCACGGCGAGCAAATACGAAACCTATCTTGGCGTCTTCGGCTGCTACCCTGATGTCCATCGGCAGAGTCATGGTTATGCCCACGCCCACCGCGGGGCCGTTGATGGCGGCGATGACAGGCTTGCGGCAGCGGTGGATGGCCAGGGTAACGCGCCCGCCGCCGTCGCGATGGGCGTCGAGCCCCCCGGTTTCGCCGTGGGCCTCCGAATCAAAGGTGGATCCGCCCGTGGACAGGTCAGCACCAGCGCAGAAGGCGCGGCCTTCACCGGTTACGACCACCGCTCGCACGGAGTCGTCCCGGTCCACCTGCTCGAAGAGGCCCAGCAGCTCGTCCATCATGCGAGGGGTGAAGGCGTTGAGCCGTTCGGGGCGCGAAAGGGTAATCGTGGCCACGCCCTTGTCGACGGCGTAGTTACTGTGCTTGAGCTCGAGTTTTTTGTTTTCCATAGCCCAAGGTTTCGCACCGAGGCGGCAGTTTTGCAATCCTGTTGGCCGCTGCAAAAGCGATAGCGCACTGCACAAAAACGGCAGGTTTCGGGTGGTGCTGCGCCCGCGGTGTCTGATAGTCTAGGCTCGTGCCAGGGTCCGCAGGCGGCCCAGGCCCAGGAGGAGGCAGTCGTGAAGCAAGGCAGGGCGTTGTTCAAATTCAAGTCTGGTAAGTTGCGCGGGGTCCTGGGCCTGGTCTGCGCGGGGCTGTTGTTATCGAGCCTGGCCGCGGCCCAGACGGTGACCATCGATCCCGACACGGGTGACTTCATCGACCCACAGGCTGCCGAGCAACCGGCCCGCGGACAGTCTACCGGCGGCAACAGCGCGCCCGTGGCATCGGCGCTGTCGAGCTACCACGGTGATCTCGTGGCCCTGCCCAGTCCCACGCCCGGGGGTGGCATGATGGTCGACCTCAGGGGGCGTTTTCAGCAGGTCATGAAGGCAACGATCGGACCGGACGGAACCCCGGCGGTACATTGTGAGCCAGCGACGGGTGAGGGGCGCTGACGTGCGACGGGGGTTGCTTGTCCTGGTCTGCCTGTTGTTTCTGTCGGCGGCATCTCCGGCCGCGGCCGCAACCATAACCGTGGTAAACAACGATGACCCGGGAGAGGGATTCAACGACCCGACGCCGGGGGCGCCCATAGGCGGCAACCCTGGTACCACCCTCGGCGCGCTCAGGCTCAACGCCCTGCAGCGGGCCTGCGATCTCTGGGGCGCTCGCTTGCAGAGCAGCGTCGAGATCAGGGTGGGGGCCGTATTTGATCCCATCGGGGGTTCGGCGAGTAGTGCTACCCTGGGGTTTGCCGGCCCCACCACCGGTTTTATTAATTTTACCAACGCGCCGCGCGCGGGCACGATCTACCCGGTGCCATTGGCTAACAGTCTTGCCGGTTCGGATATTCACCCTGGGGCAGACGACATATCGGCTACCTTCAACAGCGATGTAGACGGCCCCATAGTGCTGGGCCCCACCGACTTCTACTACGGTTTTGACGGCCTGCCTGGCAGCGACGTGGACTTTATCACGGTGGCTTTGCACGAGCTCGGCCACGGCCTGGGTTTTCTTACTTTCGTCGATGTCAGCACCGGGGCGAAAAACAGCGGCCTTGACGACGCCTACATGCTCAACCTCGAAGACCACAGCAGCGGCCTGGGCTGGCCGGTGATGACCAACGGCGAGCGCGTGGCCTCGGCGGTTGACCAGGGCGATCTGCACTGGACGGGCCCGGCGGCCCGCGCGGCGACCACTGGCCTGTCTGCCGGTACCCACGCGGGCAGCGGCCACGTGCTCATGTACGCGCCCAGCCCGCTGCAGCTCGGTTCGTCGGTGTCACACTGGAGTCTCGACCTGGCGCCCAACGAGTTGATGGAGCCGAGTTCTTCCGGGGCCAACCGCGATCTCGAAATAACCCTGGCCGCCTTCGAAGACATAGGCTGGTTGACCCTGCCCGCGGTGGTCTGCGGTGCGCCCGTGACCGAGAGTTTTCCGCCCTCTGCTTCCGACGCGCTGTCCATATTGCAGACCGCTGTGGGTATGAGCAGTTGCGCACTGTGTATCTGCGACGTGGATTCGGGCGGTTCGGTGGCCGCGTCAGACGCTCTGCGTGTTCTGCAGCGCGCCGTGGGTCTGTCGGTAACGCTCGTCTGCCCGGCCTGCTGAGTAGCGCGGGGGCCGAAAGTTCAGTCGAGTCGGCTGATGTCTTCGAGTTCGCGGCCGCGGGTTTCCGGCAGGCGCAGCAGCACCAGGCCCCCTAGCGCCACCGTGAGCGAAATCCAGGCCGCGGCCGAGGCTATCTCCTCCGCGTTGTCGCTGCCCATTCCCAGCAGCAGGAGGCCCAGTGTCCATCCCAGGGTCTGTACCGACACCGTCCAGCCCGAGGCCGTGCTGCGAAACGAGGTGGGAAACAACTCTGTTGATACAGCGCGCAGTATCACCGAGCCGGCCGTGCCGCAGAACACGATGAAGATGTAGGCAATCGGCAAAGCGGCGCCGCCGGGTCCGCGGTAGAACAGCCACGCGGCGGCAGGGTAGAGCAGGAAGAACAGCGCGCCCACTATCCTGCGGCCGTGCTTGTCGCCCTGCCGGCCGGCGACGATGTTGCCGATTATGCCTACCATTCCACCGGCGATGACCATGAACGAATACTGTCCGGGCGACCAGCCGTGCAGTTTCTGCACGATGTAGGAAGTGAACTGGAATACGCTCACCTCGCCGGTAGCAACCAGCAGGCTGGTCAGGCCCACGAGCGCTGTGCGGCCCGGGAACGCGGTGGCCAGGTCGATCACCGGCTGCAGGGCGTCGCGCCACCTGTGGTCGGTGTCAGCCGCGGAGGCCTTACCGGAGGCGAGCTGGTTGGCGACAAAGCGACCCGTCTCGGGCAGGTTGCGGCTGAACATGGGCAGCAGGAGTACGGGAAGTATTCCCATCGCGTAGAGGCTGCGCCAGCCGAAAGGCAGCACGTCGATGAAGGCGAAGCCGAGCGCGCCCAGTCCGTGACCGAAAGCCGCCAGCGCCGCCGTCATGCCTATGCCCCAGCCGCGGTGCTCGGCCGGAAACTCCTCGGCAATCAGCACCATGCCTATGGCCACGCCGGCAAGAAGGAAGGTGCGTGTGAACATCTGCGCTGCGACAAAGTGGGCCGGCGTCTGGGAAAACGCGGTCAGGAAGGTTCCCACGCTGAAGCCGACCACCGTGGCCAGGAACACCGGGCGGCGGCCTATGCGGTCGGCCACCGGCACCACGGCCAGGGCTGGCAGGCCGCCTATTCTCACAAGTCCGAGCAGGCCGCCCATCTTGTCTTCGTCCATGCCCACGCCTTCAGCGATGTGCTTGAGCGCCGAGGTGATTATCGAAAGGTCGTAGCCTTCGAACAGCAGGGCCAGCGATACCACCCCCAGCAACTTGATGTGCCGTTCTTCGAGCGGTGGCAGGCGCCCGAGGAAGTGAGGGATCCACCAGGGACGCTTGGCGGCGGCAGCGCTCACGAAAGGGGGGGGAGCTCCACTATCGCAACGCCGTTTTCTTCAACAACGGGCAGTGCCTCAAGGCTTTTTCCCGAGGGCGGCCCGGCTACGCACAGGCCGGTGGCCGGTTCGTACAAGGCCCCGTGCGTGGCGCAGACTATCCAGCAACGGTCGTTTGAAAAAAACCGGTTTTCGACCCAGTCGAGCGTGGTGGGTATGTGTCGGCAGCGGTTGCGGTAAGCCAGCAGGCGGCCTTCGTGCCGCAGCAGGAAAGCCGGCGCGAGGATGCTTTTATCCCCGGTATCGCCCTCCGGGGGTGGTGCTGTCTCGGTAAAAGAAAAGGCAAGAGTCTCGCCTTCGGCCAGTTTCGAGGCTGCTTCTATGCTCATGGTGCGCGGAGCCATCCGCGCAGACTACCAGTGGTGGCTTGGCCGGGCTACTGCACCCGGTCTAGCGGGGCTGGAGTTGGGGGTGGTTTTCGTGCTAAACAGGGCCTCCGGTGTTGCCCGGGGGAGGACTTCGCTTATGGTCGCTATGCTTCGATTGGTTTTTGCTCGCCTTTCTTTTTCGGCGCTCGCCGCGGCGCTGGTTATTGCCACCACTGGCTTGTCTACCGAGGCCTTGTCGGCCGAGCCCGAGGTGGGTTCGAAAATCACCAAGGTCAACATGCACGACTACGAGGACTACCTGCCCCCCTCGGTGCAGATCATGCTTGATTACGGCATGACCATAGACGTAGGCGAGTACGAATCCTGCCCTTGGCCCAAAGCCTTTATCGACGCCACCGAGAAGTACTCGAGCCAGGTCGAGTTGTCCGAAGACAACCTGGCCCTGCACAACTACACGGCTGGCATGCCGTTTCCGAACATCGACGCCAACGATTCCGACGCTGCGTGGAAGATCATGTGGAACCACGAGCACAAGCCGGCCTTCAGCGACGACGTGCGTACCGAGTGGGTGGTCGAGAACATGGACGATCGCGGCTACGTCGAAAAAATGCTGTCGTCGGATGTCTGGCGGCGCCTGAAGTGGGAGGGCCGCATAGTAAACGAACCTAAACCGATCATCGAACACGACCCTGCCATGCGTTACACTGAGCAGTGGGGTCCGATCGAGACGCCTTTTGACCTGAAAGGCACATCGTTCCTGATGTACCGATACGAGGAAGCCCAGCGCTCGGATGACTCGTGGCTGTACCTTCCGGCGCTGAGGCGCGTGCGACGCTATTCCACGTCGGACCGGAGCGGCACGCTGTTTGGCGGCGACATTGACCAGGATTCGATCTGGGGCTTCAACTCCAAGCCCGAGTGGTGGGACTTTCAACTGCTGGGCGAGCGCGAAATTCTCGTACCAATGCACGCGGGTAAGTACGGTACCCTCGACGTGTGGTGCAGCAGCGATGGTACAGCCAGTTGGGTTCCCTGCGTGGAGTGGGAAAAACGCAAGGTCTGGCTCATAAAGGGCACCCCTGAACGCTTGCCTGTGTACGCGTTCTCGAAGCGCCACCTGTGGGTTGACCAGGAAGTATTCAACGTAACCACCTCCGAGATTTTCGATAAGGCAGGCGAGCTATGGAAGGTGTGGCAGAACACCTTCTGGTGCACCGAGTCGGTGCGAGACAATCGACGCTACGAGGACAAGCGCCTGTTCACTCCGGCCATTGCGATGATCGACTTCCAGCTGCGCCACAGCTCGCGCATAACGCCTCCGGGGCCAGCCAATCCCATGGAACACGACTGGATGTTTGAGACCAGCGAGGAGTCCTTGAACGTGCCCGAGTTCTACACCATAGCCAGCGTTCTCAACGAGGGGCGCTGACGCTGCGCCTCGGCCGCGGCGCAGAAAGCGGCCTGGGAAAGAGCAGGACGGGTGAAATCGCTGCGCCGTCCGCTGCTGCTGTTCGACGGCGACTGTTCGTTCTGCCGACTGTGGGTCGAGCGTTGGCGGCGAAGCAGCGGCGACAGCGTAGACTACGTCCCCTCGCAGCAGCAGGGCGGTGAGTTTCCGGATATAGCCCCCGATGTCTTCGAACGCACGGTGGTGCTGGTCGACGTCGACGGTTGCGTGTACCGGGGCGCCCACGCGGTGCTGCGTGCCCTGGCCGCTTCGGGGCACGGCCGCTTGCTCGCGGCTTACCAGCGGCTGCCCGGTTTTGCCCCCGCCGCCGAGCTGGCCTACCGCGTGGTTGCGGCCAACCGCGTGCTGGCCTCGTCTGTCACCCGGCTGCTGCCGCCTGCTTCTCGCGCGCGCTACCTGTTGACCCGCAGATGTTTCCTGGCCGGGCTGGGCCTTGTCTACCTCGCCGCGTTTGTTTCGCTGTGGGTGCAGGTGCAGGGTTTGCTGGGGAGTTCGGGCATCGCGCCGGCAGGCGAGCTGTTGCAACGCTCGGCGGCGGCCGTACCCGGGCCCATGCACTGGTGGCGCTGGCCCACGCTGATGTGGTTGTGGCCGGGTGACGTCTCGCTGCACCTGCTTTGCGCCGGGGGCGTGGTGGCGGCCTTGATGATGGTGGGCGGCCGCGCGCTGGTGGCGGCGAGCACGGTCGCCTGGCTGCTGTACCTTTCGCTGTTTACCGTGGGCGGCGTTTTTCTCAGCTTCCAGTGGGATATCCTTCTGCTCGAGGCAGGTGCGCTGGCCCCCTTTTTTGCCCTGGGCTGGCGAGCGGGCCGCGCCCCTTCTCGGGCGGCGTTGCTGCTGTACCGCTTGCTGTTGTTCAAGCTGATGTTCATGTCGGGGGTCGTCAAGCTGCTGGCCGACGATCCAGCCTGGTCGAACCTGTCGGCGCTCGACTTTTACTACTGGACACAGCCCTTGCCGCCGTGGACCGCCTGGTACGCTGATAAGCTGCCCGCCGGGGTACAGCGGGCATCGACCGCGCTGATGTTCGCGATCGAGTTGCTGCTGCCCTTCGCCTTGTTGGCCGGTCGTCGTGGCAGGCAGCTGGCAGCGTCGGGGTTTGCGCTGCTGATGGTGGTCATCGCCTTCACCGGCAACTATGGCTTTTTCAACCTGCTGACCCTGGTCCTGTGCCTGCCGCTGCTCGATGACCCCGCACTCGAACGCTTGCTGCCGTCGAGGGTGGCAGGCCTGCTGCGGGGAACCCCGGGCGATGGAGCAGCAGCTGCACCTGGCGCGGGGGCTGTAAACGCAGCCGCGCGCGCGGCTGGCCTTGCCGCGCTGCTGTTGCTGGCCGCGCTCAGTCTCGGTCATATGACCGGCCGCCTGCTGGGCTACGCAGCGCTGCCCCCGGCCCTGCGCGCGACGATGACCAGCTTGTCGTCCCTGCACCTGGCCGGTGGGTACGGCCTGTTTGCCCGCATGACCAGGCAGCGAAGCGAGATAGTAGTAGAAGGCAGTCTCGACGGCCGCCAGTGGAAGGCTTACGAGTTTCGCTACAAGCCCGGCGACCCCGCGCGGCGGCCGGCTTTCGTGGCACCGCACATGCCCCGCCTGGACTGGCAGATGTGGTTTGCCGCTCTCGGTGACTACCGCCACAACCCCTGGCTGACGGCGTTTATGCGTCGCCTGCTGCAGGGTTCTCCCGCGGTCATGGGCCTGCTGGGCGATGACCCCTTTGATGGCCGGGCGCCTCGTTACCTGCGGGCACTGCGCTATGACTATCACTTCAGCCCGGGCGGTGACGACGACGCCTGGTGGCGACGCGAGCCGCGTGGTCTCTACGCGCCGGTGATGGAGCGACGTTAGCTTGCTTGAGTTGTCGCGGCCATCGTGGCCTCATGCGCGGCTGCGGGATGGCGGCAGGTGGCAACAGCCCTGCGAACGCATCCACGGGAGTTAAAGAATACAGATGAACATCGCCGAGACCGACGCCCTTTTGACCACCACGCGCTCCGTGCGCAAGCGGCTCGACTTTTCCCGGCCCGTTGAATCCGAGCTGCTCGAAGAGTGCATAGACCTGGCGCTGCAGTCGCCAACCGGGTCAAACCAGCAGGGCTGGCACATAGTGGTCGTCACCGACGAGGACAAGCGAAAGGCCATAGCCGACGTGTACCGCGAGGGCTTCACGGCTTACCAGGCCATGAAAGAGGGCGAGGACCCCGGTTTTGGAGAGGACGACCTGCGAGCCGAGCAGATGCCGCGCGTGTATGACTCGGCCGGTTACCTGGCCGAGAACATGGAGAAGGCGCCGGCCTTCGTGCTTTTCTGCGTAGAAGGCCGGGTGGAGAATGCCGGTGTCATCGGCCAGGCGTCGTTGTACGGCTCGGTGCTGCCCGCTGCGTGGTCGTTCATGCTGGCCGGGCGCGCGCGCGGACTGGGAATGGCCTGGACGACCATTCACCTGTTCAAGGAGAAAGCCGTGGCCGAGCTGCTGGGGCTACCCGATAACGTGACCCAGACCGTGCTGTTTCCGGTGGCGTATTTTACCGGCGACGGCTTCAAGCCCGCTAAGCGGCTACCGGCCTCCAGCGTTACCCACTGGAACAGATGGGGCAGCAAGCGCGGCTGAAAGCTGGCTGCCTTCTATCGCGACGCCGCCCTTGCGGGCACAATGATCGAGGGGCCCTGTTCGGTCCCCGGTACTGAGGTCCGTTCGAGCGGGCTGATACGTGCGGGCTGATACGAGCGTACAGGTGGCGGGCGGCGAAAAGAAAAAACGAGAGGCGAATCCTCACCTGTGGGTATCGAGTACCTACTTTGCCGAGGGCTTTCCGTACAGCGTAGTTCACCAGCTGGCCGAGGTCCTGTTCAAGGAAGCGGGCGCCAGCCTGCAGGCCATAGGCCTGACTTCTCTTTTTCACCTGCCCTGGAATCTCAAGTTTCTATGGGGCCCGCTGCTCGACGCCTTTGCGACCAAGCGGGCCTGGATGGTAACTGTCGAGCTGCTGATGGCCGTCCTGCTGGTGGGCCTCGCCCTGGTGGCAACGAGCGGGCAGGTGTTGCTGCT